>Ga0065711_1000385_pt1 | contig 69770 bp, 46 predicted proteins | sample Hoacrofraction12_FD_59098 | JGI IMG/M metagenome (GOLD analysis project Ga0065711, IMG submission 59098) | Hoatzin crop microbial communities from Cojedes, Venezuela - Epithelial fraction 12 v2 (version 2) | ecosystem: Host-associated > Birds > Digestive system > Esophagus > Crop | place... | reverse complement strand
TACTTCCTTTGTTAGCTCTTCGGCTCTTGATGCCTCAGTCCGTTTGTCTTTTGTCTTGCATTCGACAAGTCCAGCAAGGCCATCGATTACAGTTAGCAAGGTTAGAAAGAATAGGAGTGCACTAAATGTCAGAGGTTAATCCTTGCCTCGACATGACTGCAAAGCTATATAACAAAATCAGACTAAAGTTATAGCAAAATCAAACTAACTGTCAATTTTCCATGTCAGTATTACCTGTCCCCTTTGTGAAATGTAAAAAAAAAAAAAAAACAGGACTATAATTATGGCAGAAGTCACTACAATTCTGATCTTTTCCAACTTTTCATTGTTTGCCCTAGTAGCAAAAGGAAGGTTTCTCAGTACAGATTATTGGATGCTGGTGCCATTAATGACAGGGTGCTCATTTGCTTTCCAAGAAAAGCTACAAAACTGGGATAGCGACAAGTCCCAAAGTCTTTCACTTATTAGTATTTAAACTTGATTCTGCATGCAGCATGTAAAATTCATCTGATAATAAAAGGATACTGCCCATTAACTGGGAGTGGGAGAATGGTCTCCCAGATGAAGAAAAACAGGGTGCTGAGTTCACACCATACATCTAAAGAATCCTTCTTTGTGCCTGAGAAGGAGTACATCCCCCTTATCACTCTCCGTCCCACTGAGTGGTCTCTGGAACATACCAGTAGATGTATGTTACTATCACTACTACAATTTCCGCCCTCAGATTATTTCCATATCAGTCTTACAGAGGAGGCCCATAAATAACATCCCATCCCAGCTAGAACCAAGTGCAGTGTCATAGCACAAACAGCAGGCGTCTGTCTGGCCCAAAAGCCCTCTTTGTGTCTTAACAGTGGAGGTAATTCTCAAGGAAAATAAATGCACAAGAAACTAATGCCCTGTGCAGTCACCAGCTGCCATTACAAACACATACACACTAAACAGATGCTGAGAATCCCAGCTCATAGCAGTAATTTGACAACCTAAAATGATCTGGTTTTTCTGTGATATGTTTTTTAATAGCACGTACAATATTCTTCTTCCTCCCATCCTGGACACCAGCCCTCACACCCACACACACAATTCTCCTCCTGTCCTCACTTCCACAAGAGATATATGCATTGTCTGATCTTCTGCTAGTTCACCTATCTGTTTGCATCAACATCAGCATGACCATGCAAACTGATTTTAGTTTATCCACTGAAATACTGAAGCATACCTCAGGAAATATTTTTAAGTGAGTGGGTTACACACAGAGCATGAACTCAGCTTCACACTGTTCAGACAATTACACGTACACACAACCCGTAAGAAAGAAGAACATTTCCAAGTTTGAAAAGTTAAGGAGTCTAAAGTTTGGATATGCCACCAGTCCTACCTCTGTGACTCACTTCTGCCCTTCACAGTTGTCACTGATATTCACAAAAATTGTCAGGTCTTCTTCAGCACCTTTAATATAATAATGACTTCAGAAAAAAGGTGAAGCTGTGGAATGAACCCTAAAACACTGAAAGTTTCCCATGAGTCCACTCTCCCACACAATGTCCAATTTCATCAATTTGTATCATTTTAAAAAGCTGATATGGCTTAGATTTTGTGTTTTCTAAGTCCTCACTAACTCAGTTTGAATCACTCACTTGACTCCTGATTTACCTACATGCAACTGGAGTAAAATTTTACAATGTGTACCTTTGACTTCCTGACAAATTCAAAACAAATTAAAAACCAAAAATCTACATAAAAATGAAAAGTTAAGCAGCTTTCATTATCAAGAGGATATGTAATTTAACCAGGATCTTTGGGTTTCAGTTAAAGGCAGTCTTCACAAATGCAACCACAGTATCCCTACCTGTGAATGGAAACAAAATTAGTTTTCAAGTTTGTTTAAATAAAACAGTGAATTAAAAACTAACATAACTCCAGCCACATCTTCTGTACTCCTCCATCTCCAGGTTCTTCTTAGTTTCAAGCCTCCCATCCTCCACTCTTTAGCTTTCTGGGATTTGAAACCCTCCAGCTTCTTACATAAAGAGCTACTTCTGCCTTGGCAGCTCTCAGTAGCCACCAGTCAGCTGCCTGAGGGAACACCCAAGTTTTCTGCAGATTTCACTCTCCTCTAGTTTTTATCAAGCCATCCAGTCCACAAGGCTCCCTTTTCCTCCAGCAAAGAAATCTGCCCCTTACAAGGCTACACTGCAAAACAAATCGCCTTGTCCCCTTCAGCGCTGTCTTCTGACCACATGCCCCAGGCTCAAGTCCTGAATGCAAACTCTTCAAGACATTTTTTATAGACATTTACAAGACAGAAATAGAGAGCATGTTTCAACAGCCATTTCTTGTAATATTGCCCTTTCAGAACGAAGACAGTTTGAAATTAAACTAACTGGAGCTTGACTTGTCAGTCAAATCAGCTACGGAAGAACTGTGTTACTTCACTGACATGTATCTCTGTCATGAATCAGTACAAACGTACATAAACTGTCAAGCTAAGTGTGAAGCTCGTGAGGCTCTCAGATAAATTCATTGTCACGAAATGAATCCACACAAGCAGTACACATCAGAGTCTCATTTCCATCTATAGAGTAAACTGAGTTTTGGGGCTTGCCTTCTTAACAGGCATCAGGTCTGCTTCTCTGTGTATACGTAATTAGCATTTTCTAGGATGCAACAGAATAGGTCAGCTTCTTCAGACAATATGAAATGTGCACAAGGCCAATAAGACTAGTCCTCGGCCCTCCTGACTATGTAAGAAAACTTCAGGTACCTATCTGGCAGACAAAAGCACATGGGAAACAGCCACTTCAAGTGAGGAAAATTTAAATTGCATATCACATACATCTTTTAACAGAGAAGTGTACTAACCACTAGAACAACTAGCTGGGTGGAATGACCATGGAGAATAACCCATTGTCTGATCTTTTAAAAAAGAAGAGCAAGTGTTTTTCTGTAACATATGCTTCAGTTCCAGTAAATGTCATTGGACTTGACACAGGAATCAGATGGTAAAATTCTGCAGTTTAGTTTACATGAGAAGCCAGACATGCTGATCACAATAACAGCTCCATCTGGCCCTAAAATCTATGAATCTATGAAGTCCATGGAACACTGCCAGTTCATATCCAGCTCCTAATGTGAATTTGAAGAAGACACTCCTATAGTGGGGCTGCTCCTCATCAGCTGTAACAATCTCTGGAGTATGTTCATCATTCAGTAAACAACAAATACAAACTCAGCTGATCACTGCACACTGAGTTTAGTCAACGAACATTTTTTTAAGAGGCTGGCTCAGGAAAAAAGTGTGTGCCGTTCCAAAAACAGGTGTAGAAACATTAAAAAGAGGATAGAACCTGACAGAAGTGGCAAGAACTTTTGAAGCAGAAGACATGTGGCAAAGAAAACAGTGTTTTCTTCTTCCCCATAAAATGGGTGTCTGAGGTATCAGAAGAGTACTTTACATGAAAATGGGGAAACCCCTCCACAAGCCCTCCAGCACACCACCGTATGATGTGCAAGAGGAGGTTGGACATCTCACCTTCAAGATATTTGAGCAACACATGGTAACACATTTAGCACGGTGAGCACTGTTCTCCTCGACACTGAAGCTGTACACATCCCAGGCTGCTGTTTTAAGGAAAGCAGAGGGCAGAAGTGTGGTATCTGAGTAAACAATTTCTCCAGATTCTGTAAGATAAAGTAACACAAATTCATGTGCTCCTGCAGTAAAATTACACGCACCTGTAGTGCCATTTTTAATCTGTTTTTGCTGAATAGAAAGCACCAAAAATAAAAACAGCATTCAGAGATGCATTGCTACAAAAGGTAATTAATTTTTGTGACACCTGATGGTGCCTTTAACACTACTCTTGTCCATGAAGTGTGCATAAAAGGGAACTGTTATAAAGTAGATTTATGATAGCCTGACTTCAATCACCTTTGAATGACAAATTGGAGCATCGTTAAATGCAAATGACTCTCATAACATGCACTCTTCAAATGTAAAATAAAAGCTACCAGCCTCTCTACATTGCAAAGTAATTATACTGCAGCCTTCCTTTGCTTAAAGTCATGCTGCACCTGACATTCTTAGAACTACATCAACTCCCGTTTGCTCCTAGCAAGGAAGACTTCCTTCTCACCTTTTATTCTTGACGACTTCATTCGAAGTACTGCTCCACTGCTACTTTGTTTAGACTTGAGCCACATAATTATCTTTTTTTCTCATGGCCACTGAGACTTTGCTGTGCCAGGAACAGAGTTGAGTCATCTTTCAGATAGCTAAAGTGATTCAGACCTGTTTGTTGTAAGCACTCTGACACAAACACATACAATATTGAAAAGGGATTTCATTCCTCCTCTTTTCCAGCTGTGTGACAGCTCTGCATACAAAACGCTGTCCTGTACACACACTGCACTCACGGCTTGAAAATAAGGGAAACACAAGGGTTGCTTCTTGCCCAAGCTGCTGGACCCTGCTGGTCTTGTGACTGTGCGCATCTTTGCATGACTCAGAGCAAACATCTTCCCACGGTAGTTTTACATATAATGACGTAATGATAAAATCCATTAGCTGAATGAGGATATTTTGACTGATCTGTTGCAAAGGTCATAAATGAGGATTTTAATGATGTGAAGTATAATATCTGGGCTTACAGGTATCAAAAGGTGCCTTTAATTGATGAAGTATTTATGAAGTATCTAGCATCACTTACTGGAAATGCTTTAATTTATAGGTTGATATAAAATCCAGCTGCCTCATGAGGTTACAACAGCTATTCTGTCACAGATACCGTCACTGTCAGCCCCCCTCTGCAGAGTCAGCTGTAGGGTGTGCTGTCTGTTATCTCCTCTCTTCTCCTGGAAAATTACAGGTAAATTCTGACCCTGTCATCATATTCCCTCCCTTCAATCCAGGGATAACCAGAAAGCCAGCTCATGGCCAGGTAACGGACCAAGAAGGGACTGTCTTCTGATTCAAGGGAGCCAAAAGCTGCCATGTCCCAAACCGCCGGGAAGACAGGACTTGAGGGCACCTACATGGGCCACCAGCTTCCCTTCCTGTCAACCACGGGTCATGGTGCAGAAGGTTTTACAGGGGAGACGACAAACGGGTCTCTACCACCGGCTGACAGCCAGCATCAGGCTGCAGGGGGCTCCTCCGCCTGCTGCTGCGCCCTCATGCTCGGCCCTGCTCAGCGCCGGCCACTCCCCTCCGGTTGGTTCCTCCTCGTCGCAGGGAGGACAGCCCTGCTCTGCGGTAAGGTGCGGCTCCCACACACTGAGAGCCCTGCAGACTACTTTGGTAGGACTTTCCCGTTTGTCTCCAGCAAGCCTGAGCCCAGCTTCTTGGGCAGAGCAGTTCAGAAGCCATCACAGAAGCCAAGACAGAAAATCAGTCCTATGAATCATGCCAACCTCTGGTGACACCAACAGAGTGGCATTTTGGAAAATACCACCGCTCCCCGTTCAAGCTGGAGAAATGTCCCGTGCCTAGCGAGTCATCCCGTTGTCTTCTGACCGCGTCCTCAGTGAGGTCTGTGAGGGCTTGGTGACTCCTGCAGCAGGGTCCAGGTTTGTGGAAAGAGCAGAGGAAGCGTACCAGACATTTGGGGTGCTCCTATCAATTCCTCCATGCTCTCTACAGGAAATTCCTTTCTACTGAGAATATCCGAGCCATAATTTAGACTCCAGCTCAAAAATTAAGCCTACATTCTTAAAATTCTTCTCTCGTTGCAGGAAAAAACCCAACGTAAGAATTCAGTAGGACTTTATCTGCAGAATGGATGAAATGCAGAGCATTGAAGCAGTGAAAGACTCCTTCTAGCTGGCTGAGGATCTGCAGAATGACAGTATGCAATCTCGAGAAGGTACCGGCAAACTGCAGAACAATTGCACAGTATTATAACCATTCAGTTGTTAAATTGGTGTTACCTGCTAAAGAGCAGAGACTGGGAGAAAAGAGAAGAAACAAGGCCCAGCAAAAGACCTCTCTTTCTGCTTGACTCGACATAAAGGAAGCATTTTATTGTACTGAAGACTAAACTCCATTTTAAATTCAGCTAACAAGTCTGGGGCAGGCAATAATCTCAAGAAAGTATCAGGGTGGAAGGATTTTGCCATCTGGGGACACTGAGTGGTCCTGCAGCTACCAGCTCTTTGAAGAAGAACAGAAAAGAGATAGGAACAAAAATCCGTGAGGATAACATCCAGAAATCCTGGAATCAAGGACAATAGAAACAGGTAATTATTTTTTTTTGGCACCATAATGCAAGAAAAGAAGAATATTGAGTGATTGAGGAGTTCAGACAAGAGAAGAACTTACATTTGACTGGCTTAGATTGACTAAATCAGAATGACTAGGAATGGGAGTCAGGTATTCAGACAGATTAACAGGCTAAAAAATGTCTTCCTTTAGAGGGAACGGAACAGAATGAATGAAACGGACAAGAACAGACACATTTCCCTGTTACTTAAGTGCTTCCAACTCCCTTCAGCATATTTCTAGCAGACTCTGTCCAAGCAAAATGTCTTTGTCATAGATTGCGTGGGCAGCAACAACAGCATTTCCCTGCCTCCTCCCGACCCTCCAGTTCGCAGCCACTGACAGACAGTGCTTTTTGTTGTGTGCAACAATGTTTTCTTTTTCAGTCTCCTATGAATATAGAAATTTCCCTGAAAATCCATGCACAGATACATGTTCATTTCATATAATGATATCCATTTATTCTAAGTGCCACAAAGCTGATTTCTGTTGTGAAATTGAGAGTTTTCAAGCTATAGACATTAGAGTTCCTTTCTGTTCGGCAAGAAGTCCACTCTTGAGAAGGAAATTTTCCAGGAGCTTTTTTTTAAAACTTTACTTTATTTTTACATCCAAACACATAACAACCATCTCTTTGGTCTTAATTTTGCTGTGTCTTTTTATGTTCTCTTCCCACCCTATTTTTCACCAAAAAACCTTGGTCATTCCCGTGTTCGGATTATTTCTGAAACTGGGAGAGGGGGTTTTTTATCAAATACCACTTCATTTTTACCTTCCCATCATCTGTTTTTCCCCCTTGACTTGCTCATGGCAGGGGGGTTGGAACCAGATGATCTTTAAGGTCCCTTCCAACCCTTACCATTCTATGACTCTATGACTCTATGACAAAGAGGAGAATTAGATGAATGCCAGACTGGGAGGAAAAATGCACTCAGACATCATGTATCAGTGAAACAATCTATGAAGTGAAATTCCACAGAACTTTCTCGCTCAGTATTTGCATTAGTGACCCAGACTATGGACCCATATTAGATTTACAGAAGTCTGTAGTCACTCTGAAGTCTCAGTAACATCAGGAAATAACAATTCGAAAAGCTTCCGATTAGCTGGAACAAAACAGTGCTGAATACAAAAGAAACAGTTTGATAAGGACAAAGGTAAAGTTCTTTGTGTGGGTAGAGATAATCAACCGCATAAATTCATTTGGAGAAATTGACTAGCCAATGGTTCTATAAAAAGGGATCAAGCAACTGACTTAATTGGTTTGAGGATGCATCAGCAGCAATGCCCAAAACTAGGAAGTGACATAGTGGGTGACACAAACAGGACTATCATACCCAACGCAGAGGAACCTTTACCTTGAAGCCTTGAAGTCCAGAAAGGAGAAAAGGGGGAAAAAAAGACCTAGGAAAGGTACTTACTACATAAAAATGGAAAAAATCAGGGTCATTTAGTCTAGAGAGGAGAGAACAGGGTAAAAATCTTAAAGCATAGAAAAGTTGCTCCAGAGTTGTGGATAGTAAGCAATTGTCTTACACTGCATCATTATTTTAGTCAGGACTTTAAGAAAATCTTTCTGACTGGAAGGAAAGAGAAGCATTGGAAGAATCTGCCAAAAGACAAACTCTTACACTGAGAACTGCATCAAGTATAAGGTTTAAAGGGCAATATCAAGGCGTAATGGCTTTAAACTAAGGGAGGGTAGATTTAGACTAGATATAAGGAAGACATTTTTTACACTGAGGGTGGTGAAGCACTGGCACAGTTTTCCCAGAGAGGCAGTGGAGGCCCCATCCCTGGAAACATTCAAGGCCAGGTCGGACGGGGCTCTGAGCAACCTGGTCTAGTTGAAGATGTCCCTGCTCACTGCAGGGGGTTGGGTTAGATGACCTCTAAAAGTCCCTTCTAACCCAAATCATTCTATGATTCTATGTTTTACAAATAGTTTCTAGAAATGACAGATACACAGTTGATCTTGCTTAGAGGCAAAGACCAGACTAAAAATTTTTTGAAAGGGTCCCAGATTTCTGTTTTCCATTTCTTTTATAGTTTGGCTTGTAGCAAAAAAAAAGAGGTTGGTTGGTTTTTCTGTGTTTCTTTTTTTTTTTCTTTTTAACTTCTTGGATAATTAGCTTTTACTCTGGAACATGAGAGGCATCTTGTCTCATGGCTTTGCCCTCCTTGTTAATGTTGTTTAGCTAATCATTAGTTGGAAAAGTAGAAGCTGTCAATGTACTCGGAGACCAATTGACACAGAAGTCCCCTACATGACTGGGAAAATAAGCACAAGCTCGTCATAGCCTGTAAATTAGCCCCTTGCTGCAGTGCTCCAGCAGCAATACAGAGAAATAATTACAATTTGTGAAACAACAGCTACTTTGCTTTTCCTTCTGTCAGTCTGTTTTATAAACTTGTTCTTACAACTCCTAGGTCAGCTCTTCTCAGTGCAGACTGGGCCCTCACTCCCTTGCAGCTGCCAGCACGTATGGAGAGCCACATCTCTGGTTGAATGCATGCTCTGAAACGCTGTCTTAAAGCCATTAAGATTTTTTTTTCACTATTTATATTGCTTTTCCCAGCCCAGGAGAAAGTCTCACATCAAGGTTTTGGTGATTATTCCCATTAAAACCAATTCTGCACATTTGTTTCTTTTCCCTTTCTCACTCTTCCACACATTCCTTGTCTTCCTGTATTTTGAAGTACAAACCAAATAGCCTAATAGTAACCAAGGCATTCTAATACTATGTTCCTGTATTTCCAGATCAAGATAGAGGTTATGAGAAAAACTGAATGGAAAAAGAAGTACTCAGCCAGCTAATTTATTTTTAAAAAGCAAAATCTGAACGGCTTTTTTAGCAAGTGATAGTAATAAAAATCCTGCTGGGTTATACTCTCTAAAAGCTGATTTCCACAAATGCTATTTCCATAAGCATTGTTACAAGGTTTTACCCAGAAGTCAAACTCACCTGCTGCATGCATTGCAGGTCATTCAATGATACATAGTGAAACTCTAATTCTTAATCTGTCAGAACTGTGAAAACAATAGAGCAGAAAGAGGATTCACAGAGGAATCTGCCTTTGGGCACCAAAATCGGGAAGCTGCATAAATGAGTAACTAAATCATTAACTCATGTAGTGATGGAAAACAAGGTTCCTCCCTATTAACTCAAGGTAATTGTATTCCCCAGGGAATACAATAGCAACAATGGCCTATGTGCTTCCTGCAGGCACTATGATCACTAAAAAAAACTGAAAAAAAAACAAAAACCCAAAACAAATTACAATTTTTTTACCCAAGTACTTGCTGCTTTTAGCCCAGAGGCAGCATCAAGGTAACCAAAAGATGCAGAAATGTCGAAATTTCTGTCTGACTGCTGGTCGCAATTATTCCCTAGTATTGCAACCCTTTCTTAAGCTGGTGAATGCTTATTTTACCATTGTTGCTGTTGAGTTCTTTCTCCTTCTGTGGGTGAAGGAGTTGCTGTCCCTCCCCATTTTGGAAGTGCAAAGTGGAAAGGGTCTCTCTGGTGGGACTGCCCACTGCTCACCCAGCCTGAGCTTCACACTGTGCTTGTATTCAGCAGCAAAATACAGAACCCATAACTTCAAATACTCATCCAGGAGAACAATGGAGGGGGAAAGAAAATTTATTTCAAATAGTAGAGTCTAATTTTCATCACCTCATGCATACTATTCACAGAACTTCTGTTATAGTCCTGCTAGTCTGTATTGTGCCTAAGCCCTTGGTATGTTTATCATACAGCTATGCCAGAACTGTTTGTTGTTAATTAACAGGGTAATAGGCTGTCATGCATGATATATAATGATGTACAATAATGAGTTAATTGTGGCATCAGATGTATGCTTTTTGTAGTTTTAAGACTGTTTTAATTCCTCCTAATCCAAATTCATTTCTAAAATTTATAAAACCAGAATCATCCCTCAACTAAATCTTAATACCATGTTGTTTCTGAGCAAAGAGTACCTTTTTCCTTCCTTTTTTCTGTTTCATACAACAGGGAAGCCCACACAGAAATTAACTTGTTTTTACATCAAACACCAGAACACTGACTAAATAAAGCTCAAACTCAGTCAATCTTATTCAGTAAAATTGCAGGATATTTGGACAGTGCCTCTTACAATTAGTAGGACCTGAAGCAATAATAATGTATATTTCCAAGTGTATGTAACAGCAATTTAAGAAGACTTTGTATTAAAGGACTGTAAATATGTGTCAGAAATCAGTAAAGCTTTCATGTCACTTGACCACAATTTATCCAACTTTCGGCAATCCATCATAGTCCTAGAAAGTCATTACAGGCTCTCGCAAATAGAAGACTCATGCAAGAACAACATGGAGAGCTCTCAGGTGTTGTTAGCCCTCACTTCTGGCCATATAGCAATCTTAAAAGGTTCTTTCTCAAGCCTATTCTGAAATGATTATTAGAAACAGAGCAAAAACCCCATCCTGCAAAAGCCCACGACTGGAAGCTGGATCACAAGAAGCATACCAGATGCCAGCATCTCTCAGGAAAGCTGGCTCAGGGCTGCTAATAAGACCAACTCCTGCACAACAGGAAGCACATAAACTTCTAATACTTCTTTGTCCTGGGAAACAGGCTCCTGATGAGAAAGAACAAAAGCAATCATCCCTTGAAGCACCTTCTGTTATCTCTGATGTGAGGAAAGCTGCCTTATTTTTTCCAAAGAAGGTATAAGTAGCCAAAAACTACCCATAGAAAAGTTAAATTATTCCTTTAGAAAATGCCCAGAAGAGAAACATTACATTCATCTTCTCTTCCACCAGACAAAAGTGAGAAATATCATGTCATTCATTCACTTTAATGCATTTACTGTACAAATTCAATAATCTGAACTTCTCAGGACACAATGAGAGACTCAGACGAGAGCAATTTCAGGTTTTTTTGTAAACTCTTTATCTGTTTTTTGTGAATTAACATCATTTATGGACGTACTTTCTGCAGAGGACCACAGATAAAGGAACATGTTCAGCTATGTGGTTCTATTAAATTTTAAAATAAAGCATTCTTAGTTTTCGTGGCTTCTCTCTCCTGCTCAGTTCAAGCTAATAGAAACTACACTATCACTGTTATTTGACCTTCTAATTGCTTTATTAACAACTAGATTAATAGTGAGATCATGAATGATAGTCTGTCAAAGGTATAACATCTTTTCTGTCAGTCTTTAAAAGAAAAGACAACATAAGGCCTCTCCAGAACAAAAACTACAGATTCAGAACAAGATGAAAGACTCTGTAGTTAGTATTACTGAAAAACTCAAAATTATCCAGCCAGCTTTTTAGCTAAAAAAGCAAGTGCAAGTGCTACTTGCACTGGCTTGTACAATTGCAAAGAATATTGTTCTGGTTTTGGCTGGGTTGGAGTTAATTTTCCTCCCAGTAGCTGCTGTGTTTTGGATTCAGTACCAGAAGAATGTTGGTAACACTGATGTTTTCAGTTGTTGCCAAGAAATCAAGCACTTTTTCCAGTCTCCCATATTCAGCTCATGAGCAGGTGTGCGGGAGCTGAGAGGGAGCACAGCCAGGCAGAGAGCCACGGCTAATGGAAATTTTCCATAACAGAGACATCATACTCAGTTTACGAATGTGGGTTGGCTGGAGGGCGGGAACTCTCCTCTCTTCTGTGAATTTAAGTCCTCTTGCCCCCTATCCCCCCGCCCCAACAGTTCAAACTTTTCCATGAGTTCAGTCATTTTTTTGTGAGTCCCATGAAATTTGTGAAATCCATGAGTTCCGTGTTCCGTAATTACTGCTTGGAGACTGGCTACACAATTAGTCATTGGGCAGTGAAAAAAAAAAATATTCAGCAGCAGCAGCAGCGGTAGTAGTAGTAGTATTTTCCTCGGTTGTCTTATTAAACTGTTTTCATCTTAACCTATGAGTTTTACCTTTTGTCCATTCTCCACTGAGGCAAAAGGGGAGGGGTGAGCAAGAAACTGCCTGGTCCTAGTTGCCAGCTGCCAGGTTAACCACAACAAACTTATTTAAAATATAAATTTAAGGTGGTCTGCGTACTTCCTACAGTCAAATAATTTTTTGAGGGATGAAAGTAATACTTTTTTCACCATTACCATCTTGCATAATACAGATGAATAGACCTTAAATTGGAACAACTACATTCTTACCATCAGTTCTCAAGGGAGGAGATAGGCAGTTAGCTACAAAAAAAAACAGAGACAAAAAAGAAAAATCCCTGCTGCAATTGACTACTGTGAGCTACTTCATCTTCCTGTACACAGATCTCCTCTGATATTGGTTCACTGCTCACCTGTTGTTTTACGGGGATCATTAGAGTCATGCTTATCAAAGCCAGTCTCAGGTTTTTACTAGAGTTAGATGGCTAACACACAAATCTAGTAAAGAACCTGTAAAAGGAAAAGGCCTTTCTTCAAGATCGTGCAGTGAAGGAGTGCAGACACAGGCAGCTACCATGATGAGGACATCTGAGGAGTGTTAATCTGCTCACAAAAATGTATTGATTATATGCCAGTTAGCAATGGTCCCTGAAAGAAAGTTAATACCTGGGCTTTAAATTCAGGCTTTAAACAGTTGTTTCACAATTGCTTTGGTGGAATTTCTGCCAAATGGAGTATCCTGAACGTAGTTTGCTCCTAATGCTTAAGGGAAAACACATTTCATACTTATTTACCTAGTAGTTATTCAGTGGGCAGGTGCAGGTCCTATTCAAACAACGTCTTAAATTCAGGTCTTGCTGAGTGGGATGGGGATATCCCACACAGATTGAGGAATGGGGACAATGGCCACGCAGTAATCAGTGGAGCTTGGCAAAGCCCCGATTCACTGAACTCATGTGCACTGAAGGTCCACTACTAATTGTCAGCAAAACGGTACCCTATATCCCAGTTCCTAGTTTGTTTCGTAAACTTTCCCAAATGTGAAGGCAATGCCTTATGCAAAATATGTAATTTATGTATGGCAGAAATTTTTAACTGAGCTTACTTTTTAAAAAATACATACTGTTAAGAGCACTAGCGGATGTTGTATGTAACATCATTACATTCATTCAGTCACTTGCATGTTAGTCAAGCTCTCACTTTTCCAGGCAGAAATTTCCCCTTTTCCTGACCTGTTCTTTTTTAAAGTCTTGTTGAATGGGGAAAAGGTGGAAGAAAGACTTGAAAAATTCTGCAACCTTTAATGGAAAATTTTTTTTCTTTCAGTAAGAGTGGACCTTCTGTTTCTATGGGTAGATCAGTAATCAAACTGGTGTTTGAGATATTAACCCAGAATTGAACAAGTAACCCAGGGAAATCAGGAGATTATTTAGTTAGATGATGCATGCACAGTGCATGCTCTTTAATTTCTAGATTTCTCATTTTCTTTCTGCCTTCTAGCTGCACAAGAACACATAATTACTGCTGCATGTAAAGCATTGGTGCCACTGACCTTCAACGTGCCTTTATGCAGATCTAGTATTCAATATTGCAATTATATGCATGATACAGACAAGCATATATTAAGCTTCTATGTGTAAGCATTTCCAATGTTTAGCAATTTTCTCTCAAAATCAGTCTCTTACAGTCTCTTAAATAATAAAATATAATTTAACTACTTAATTGTAGAATATTATTTCTAGCAGAATAAGTGACTTCCTTAAATGTTTGCAAATTACTTGTTTGTGAAATTGGAGTTTTTCTTTGCTATTCAAATTTTAATCTTGGGGAAGCTGTGTACAGTATCCCTAAGGGACTGTGTCTCTGTAGTGTTCTCTAAGAGCACAAAAGAAAAGAAATAGTGATTAAATTGGTTCTTTATACGAAAAATCAAAATTATTTCTGACAAAATAATCTGCATTGTAATCTAGCTACCAGGACTGTTAATCTTTGTACAGGAAGAACGCAGAAGAAAATTCCATCAGAATTAAAAATTTATGTCAATCTGGAAAAAAATACGCCTTTGCAATGCTACAGCTATTTTTACTCTAAAGCTATTTTAGGGTTTCATCCAACTTGTGTAAGCTTGATGTAGGAGTGCAGTTGTAGGTCAAAGAAGACTGACAGTATCCAAGCAACAAGTGATTAATTAAATGATACTTTTCAAGTTGTCATATGTAAGAAGGTGTACCTAGCAAAAGTAAAGATAAGCGGGTGAAAGCACAACACCTCAAATCAAATGTAGATATATTCACATTCCATCCAAACATACAGTATTTTTCTGGAAAAACCTTGAAAGATTAAAGCACACACTGTCAGCAAAGCACCACACTGTCTCCACCACTTATCTGTGAAGGAGATTATTTACACATACCTCACATAATGTGATCCTTCTTTTTAGACCTCGTTCTACTATACGTCTTGCCATAGGGGGGAAAACGGAAAGAAAACATCAGTTATGAATGACTTTGTTCTCACTGGAGCAACACTGCATTACAATCCTGGAGAAAACATGGAAGTTAATATATTTTTGTGACTCGAGACGCCATAATGATACAGCTTTGGAATCGTGAAAGGAATAGCTGAATGTTACTTATTTAGTGCCACTGACTTTATTCACTGTTTTCTTCATTTTGTTTTTCCAGGTATTTTACGAAGGTTTTGACAGCCCAGAATGCCAAATTTCCCAAAATATTGAGAGCAAGTAAGGGAATCGTCAGAGAGCTTAAAAGTACAGCCCAGCCTGATCTGAAGGAAGATATGCAAGAGTGAAAAGGCAAAAGAGTTTTCATTATTATTCAAGTTCTGATCTCGCTTATTGAAATTATCATTATGACATCATCTGTTTATCTTCCTTGTGCATTTTATTACATAAGTCTAGCAATGCGTCTGTCCAGATTTTCTGAATATACCAATTTGTTACTGAACATGGGTGAACATATTCTGCGCATCCAAAAAAGATATTAAACCCAAGTAATGTAGGATTTAGTTTATCTGCATTGAATATATTTTCATTTTAGCTTTTGTCTCACCTGAATTCCGTAAGAAAGGAGTCCTCTTAACCTCAGAAATATCCTTCTACGTGAACTTTCTTATTGCTGGATATGATTTTATTCCTATTTGAAATGAAAATATTTTTTAAATTTCCAGTGACCTGAAAATTCCACATATCATTTCTGATGGAAATATCAGCACAGAGCATTTCTGTTTCTGCATCTGTACACTTTCTAGCACTCTAGAATCATTGAAAGATTTGAAAACCTTCAGAAGGTATTAAAAACTTTTACATTGATTCGAGCAAGCCTGTGGACAAATAAGAGGGTGAAATTAACTGATCTTTCAGTTCTGTGTGTTTTGTGTTTTAGCCATGTACCATACCCTTTGAGTTAAATGCTACAGAAAAAAAAAAAAAAAAAGGATTAATCCACACAGACTCTCCCTACCCCTTCTTTCAGCTTTTTTGTTAGAACATAGATCTCTTGCAAAGGACATCCACAAAACTGAAACAGCCCTGGTTTTGCACAGCCCTTCGGTTGAGTGCTACCATCTCCACGCACATTCTTCATTTCTAATTCAGCCAGTTTACTGAAGTTGATGGCACTCTGCACAATAATTTTGGTTGCTCTTGTTTTCTTGGCAAGGAATTTACAAATCTAGAGGGAAAAAAAACGTGCTTGGTTGAACTGGCATACCAGAAGTTTAAGAAGCTGAATGCCTGGAGTTCAGAGACAGCATCTGTTTGCAATAAAAACAAGGTGCAAGGCAAAATCAGTTGCTGTCTATCACATCATGCAGAACCTAGCAATTAAGTCCAAGGAAGAAAAGTCACACACCTAACCCCTGAAATAATTCAGAAAGAAGGACAAAGGCAGATCAGTGGGAGAAGCAAAGAACGTTTCTCTGTGCCACCAACCAGGTATTCAGGTAATATCTGCATTATGTGCTACTTCATGTTCTTTCAGCACCTGCCGAGCTAGAGTAATATCTCAGGGTCTCTATGCTAATGCCTAGGAAGAAATCCTTTCACATACACACTTGTATAGATGAAATCTTAAAACCCCAGCAGCTTGCAGGAGAACAAGACAGGGAACTGCTATACTTTTATCATTTAACTTGAATGTTCCAATAAGTACTCCTTCTTAGTTTGACGCCAGTTATCTCTGTGACTGAAAACTGATGTTCTCATCTGAATAAAACAGTATGTAATACTTTGACAGTTTTGTGGTGTAATATGATTTACTGTGTTTTGAGTTTCTCACTTTTTTTCCCTCTCTTCAGTAAGTGAAACCAGCCCTGTTTTTTTATCATGGTATACCATGCAGAGTCCACAGACTTGGCTCAACAAAATGTCAATTTAAATTATTATTTTCTTCAAGAAGAATCAACTCTCTCATAGATAAAATGACCTTCTGAGAATGACTGTTACTTACACTGTTTATTAGAATGCAATTAAACTGTAAACAGCATTCCAGTAAAAAATGGTATTTTGTCTCTATGTCATGGTGCCAACTCTCAAAGATATTGGGCAAATAACTGTAACAGAAACCAGATTCTTATACTCAGCACAATTGTATCCCATATTTAATGGGTAATAAGAGTAGTAGGACTGTAGAAGTGCTCTGTTTATGCAAATAAACATGTAGGTATTTGCAATCTTTGGATATTGCAGGTATTCCCTCATTTGAAAGTTATAATGTATATCACAAAATTGTATCTACTTAGGCAAAATGTAGTTACTACTCTTGAACTTGCAACCATCTCCCCATTACCGCAAATGTCCCTTAAAATTGTTCTTTTAACTGGCGCTCTCACTTTTCAATTGTTCCAATAAATAATAGCTATTCACTTCAGCCAGCACATAGTGAGGGGCCAGGGGAGAATTTCACGCACCTCTCTATGAGTCTGCCACACTAATTCTGAGCAGTCTTCTTTTGCTGAGAGACCTCCTAGCTGACAAGTAATGTTTTAACTCCTGCCCATGTGCCTTTGGCTGCTGCTCCTTGACGAGGAATCAAAGCGTTACCTGGGAGCGTTCCCTTTTCCTGGGAAGAAGATTTTTGCTTTCTTTCTCCTGTTCTTGTCCTCTCTTGCCTGAAAATCTCTGGGCAAAGTTCTTTTCAGTAACTTCCTCATTTTTTGGTATGACCTCAATCAGTTTCCTTAAGGAAATTGCAACTTACTTGTCACCAGACATAAACGCTACATAATAGGCAAGTATTTATCCAAGGGATTTTCCCTGTGATCAGAGGAATATCAAATTTTACTATGACCTGTGTATTCTACTCCTTTTAAAGTTCAGTCCTGTATGTAAGTTAAAGAAAATTAAAGCTTCACATGCAAAATGGATGTTGTATTCTGACACATGTACTCAGAGAGTTGCCCTCATCAGACCATTTTCATGGCTGTAGACAGACACATTTCCCAACAACACAACACAAGTAAAAATCAAATGGTGCAAAGCAGGCCAGACTGACGCAATTTCAAATGAAGTTTAAGCAGAGCCTAAAAAGGTGTTTGCTGAAGTTTTTCACAATAAAACTGTAGTTTTAATAACTGAGATTTGCGTATATTAGGCAAAATCTGTCTGTCTGAGATGTCCTGTAACAGATGATAATAGTCCAGTCAGGAGACTGATTAAAGCTGTTGTTAAGGGAGTACAGTGGACAACATGTTTCTTCTGTTCCCTGCCTCACTCAAAAGATATGCTTCCTTCACATGTTTTTGGAAACCTGTCAGACATTATTTAGCACAGACATTCAAAATTACTTGTAATCGTTTTTCACCCGTAAAATAAGTCTTTTGAAAAACAAGGATAGACTCATACAGTGTTTATCCTAAGGAAGGACAACTTACACAGTGAAAAACTGTGCTTTTTTAGTTTTGAGGCTAAATCCATTAGAAGACGCTTAAGGCATTAAAAGAAACCAGTCACTTGAAACTGCAAATATTGTTAACAATGCTACAGGAAAGTTACTGCACCTGTATTGCTAAAATCATTTAAGATCAGGTTAAAGTAACAGTTAAGAACAGCATAGGTTTGCTTGTTCCTGCCTCAGAGAAAGCAGACAGCCTAGATAAATGCGAGATAATATGTTAGTAGGTAACAATCACTGTTTTCTAGGATTCAGCAGAAACCAGGATTATCATAGCCCTAGCTATGCAAAATATGGTGTCTTAGTAGATTGCCAAAACGCAAGATATCCAAATACTCAAACTGGAAATATGGCTACATTTCCAGTTTTCTTTTTAAATATGTTTTCAGATATATTAATTTTATTAGAGATACACTGAACCCAGAGTAAAAGAGATGCAAAGTAACCCCTCCAGGGATTTAAGAAAGAAAACACGTCTTCTTTTATACTAGTCTTGCCACTACATTCACGTGAGACAAGAAATACCCAATTAGAAGAAAACATAGTGTTCTCAAAAGTGGCATAAAAAGGAGATTTTAGGAGCTAAATCAGTTTGCTATCTAAGCAGTGCCATAAAGTCTTCTTCCTCTTGCCATTCTGCAGACCTCTGTGAGGAGGTAGGCGCCTCATCTAGCTCAAATGATAGGTCTAACTGCAACAGACTGAGGTCTAACTCCTGCTTTTGGAGGTTTTTTCAGAGGGGCTAGATGAAAGACACTTACGCAGAAAGATAGTTATGACTACACAGAAAGATAGTTATGGCAATGAAGACCAAAACAGACTGCATGCAAATGTACTACTTTGTCCTAGGAAAAATTCTGATGTGAAAATTCTCTAGGCCAACAAACTACACGCATACGCATATGCAGATCTATCCAGCTGACCTTCTCCAACCTCCGTTGTAACTTACCCAGCAAAAAGACAGAGGTGTCAAAGACACTGCATTTCTACCAGTTTTCTACAACGGGCAATGCGCAGAGGTGAGAAGCCTACTATCTCCTCTAACGGGGGAAGGCGGAGGAAACCATGTGAGACACCTATCTTTAGACACTACAGAGACCTCACAGAGGTGTATGCCTGTGGCACTGAACTTTGGGAAGCCAGCTTTCCTTAATATCACTGTTTGCTCTTAAAGCTGTTAATACTTTCTTTTTTCCCTACAGACTGGGAGGACAGAAGTTAGGCAGTGGTTATCTGCAGCCACACCAGCTGCAGAAAACACTCTTCTATCAAACCTGCTGTCTATCTGGTTTCAACTTCCCACAAAGATGCAGCAGGACTGTAGCCTATGCAACTCTCATTTTCTAGACAAAGGAGAGTAGCATGGTACTCCATTCCTACTCCTTGTGTACTGAGAAAAGCAAAACAAAACATTTCCTTCCCACAAACAGCTCAAACTCTTGAGCTTTGTTATCTCACGAAACCAACCTTTCAAATATACATTACTGAAAATTTTCCAGAGACTTACAAGTGAACAAGGGAGGAAAAAAAAAAAAAAGAACGAAAAACAAAATAAGGAAGGAAAAGAAAACAAACAAACAAACAAACCAAACAAAGAATAAAAGGAAAAACTACTCCCTATGCTGGGGAAAAAAGGACAACCAAAAAATATAGGAATCACAGAAACTCAGCATAAAAAACTAAGAATTAACAAGAGAAAACATGAACTAACCTGTGATTTCTTCTTGAATTAAAGCAGTATAGTAAATCCCCCAAAATACAAGGCAAACAGATAGAGCTAAATCTTTTCCCATCTCAAAACTCATACTTCCTCCATGCATGAGTCATGCCTCTATTTCAAACTCCTGAGAGTCCACCTGAACATTTCCTTATTCAATTAGCTGCTTCTAACTACTTGTTAAAGGTGGAAGGCCTGTCTCTTAACTTTTATTTTTTTGTGCCTAAGTAACTGCAAATCAATCAAACTTACATGAAGAAAAGTTTTGTGGCTTTTTTTTTTAATTTAACCAAAAGGATGCTAATTCTTGCATTTAGAATGTTCCCATTTCTGCTTTGACCAATGTTTTTCTATCATAGACACAAATTGAAATACGGAAAATTCCATTTTTAAATATAAAAAAAAAACAAAACCCACATCTTTTTTACAAGGAGTGTGGTCAAACACTGGAACAGGTTGTCCAGAGAGGTTGTAGAGTCTCCATCCTTGGAGATGTTCAGAATCCCACTGGACAAGACTCTGAGAAAACTGCTCTTCCTGTTTCTCCTTTGAGTCAGGAGAGTTCCTTCCTCCAGAGGTGCCTTCCAACCTCAGTTATTCTGTGATATAGAAGAAGTAAAGAGCCTGTCGGAAAAGAAAGGAGATACTGAAATATGCAGCTGCACACAAACAAAACTCACTGTTTCAGAAAGAAAAAAGAACAGTGGTAAAATACAATGTATTTGGCAACCATCTCATGCTTTCTAATTTTTTGTGTGCTGCCTGTCTTGGTTGCTATTCCTTGTATGGAGTTCATCAGTCTGATATATAAGATGTGCAGACCTAATTTCCACACTGTAGGCTATGTCAAGGAAAATCAAATAAGAGTATGGGAAAAGACAAAAGGGCTGGAAGAAGAAAATAAAAATGCTGGTAAAAATACTAATTCTTCCTAGCGGTAAATGTGGTCCTCAGCTGGTTGAAGTTCTTTCCCACTGTCCTGTTCCATGTGTGTTTCTACACTCTAATATATTATAACGGGTTTTTGTTTTCAGTTAAGCTTGTATAGTGTCAGAATTTAAGTACTCACCGCACGAAAAATTCTTTAAAATGGTTGAAAAAAGTGCAAGCTTAGTTGGGGAGAATTTTAACACAACAACTTTCTGAACATAAAGCACTTGATTTTGTGCTTACTGACTGTTGTCCATAGCTTCTGTGTGCTTTTGAGGAGTTGCAGCTTCTACACTCATCTCCCACTCTGTAAGGGCCACTTCTGATAGCCACATTTCTAACAAATGAATTGTCTCATGTTAAAGGCTGACACAGAACTTAGGGGTTATCTCCAGTTAGTCAAACTAATTTATCTTTTTTACTGGATTTGTGTTTAGACTTCACATTCAAAGCATTCTAGGTAAGTGGTCTAAGAGGACTCTCACTTCGGTTAATCTAAGTAGCCCTTACTAGTAATCTCAAATAATGAAACCTCAGGAAATATGTCTTCTTTGGGAGAACTCAAACTTTAGCTGATCTTTCTCTCTAAGTAGTAAAAAGAGGTGCCATGTGTGTTCCTAAAATCCAGAAGATCACTTACAGAATAAACACAAGTGAACTTCTATTAGCAGAGGCCACATGTAAAGCTGATGCAGTTGACAGGATGAGACCTGGGATGGAGATGACCAGAAATCATCTGATCCTCCCACCTCCCTTTTTTTTTCCAAGATCACTTAGGTTACTCAAGTACTTCAATCTCAAATTGCCATCTGTTAATGGCATCCACATGAATGCCTTTGGGAAAATGATGGTGATAATGTCAGATCCGGTTGTCCCGGAAATGTCCTTCAGTTCCACACTAAATGAGAAGCTGTAAAAACTGAACCCTAGTACAAGCAAGTTTAAAAGGCAAAATAATGTAAGTCCTCCATAGTCTAGCAGAAGGAAAAATTAGCTTTGCAAACATCTGTCTCTCCCTGAAGTTTGTTTTTAATGGCTGCTTGGAAAGACTAAGCTCTCTCACTAATCAGAAAATCATTCTTTAAGAAGCCATTAAGAGAAAATGGGGATAATCTGGGCTTAGTTAATTACAAACTCTCCTGGCCCTGTTCCAGATAGATTTGTATACTGTTGTATGAATACGTAAGTATTCTGGGAAGGTGGAGGAACTTAGATCTGCTTAAAATTAAAGATGTTAGAAGGAGACTATTTTAACCAGGATGGGCAACACAATGAGGCGTGTAACCACTACAGGACAAAAAAAGCCTTTTAAAAACAGCATTCTCAGCTTGAAGTATAGGACATAAATTTTTCCTGACCTACCAAGAGTATGGTGTGGTCTCCCCCCTGTTCTACTAGGCACTGGGAGGCTGCACCTCGAGTACTGTGTTCAGTTTTGGGCCCCTCACTACAAGAAAAACATGGAGTTGCTGCAGCGTATCCAGAAAAGGGCAAAAAGGCTGGTGAGGGTTCTAGAGAGCAAGTCTTACGAGGAGCGGCTGAGGGAGCTGGGGCTTTTCAATCGGGAGAAGAGGAGGCTGAGGAGAGACCTTATTGCTCTCTACAACTACGTGAAAGGAGGTTGTAGTGAGGCAGGTGTTGGTCTCTTCTCCCAGGTAACTAGCGATAGGACGAGAGGCAACGGCCTCAAGTTGCATCAGGGGAGGTTTAGATTAGATCTTAGGAAAAATTTCTTTCCTGAAAGAGTGGTCAGGCATTGGAATAGGCTGCCCAGGGAGATGGTTGAGTCACCATGCCTGGAGGTGTTCAAAAAACGTATAGATGTGGCACTTTGGGACGCGGTTTAGCAGACATGTCGGTGTTGGGTTGACGGTTGGACTTGATGATATTAGAGGTCTTTTCCAACCTATGATTCTATGATTCTATAGAGGTAATATGAAAGGGCTTAGCAGTAACAGAAAAGCAAAGAAGCTACTGAGATCTATAGGACTTCAGTTCTATCTAATGGCATGTTACATGTAGAGATGAGTAAACCTCTTCATAAACCTGTGCTTAAAAACTTTCAGTCTTCCTTTGTTTTAAATCTAGTTAGAAAAAACTTAATCCTAAACTATCTCTGTTCTCTCAGCCAAGAAACGCAAATTCTTTTTTTGACCTGAGAAACATGCAGGCTAGCCAGTGAGGAATTTTCACTGAGTTATGAGCACAATTAAAAACTCATCTCAAATACTGTGATAACTTTTAATTTTATGACTGCTATGTCATAAAGATATATAAGACCCATCATTACATATAATATCTGATAATATCTGAGCCATAAAGACTTCTGTATGTGCAGACTGAGGAGTTTAGAGCCTCAGAGTTCTTAACTGATCTGGTTGGAAAAATAAAACATGGGGAATCCAAGTATAAGATAATAGCTACAGAATACTTTAGTTAAACTTGTAATTTTTGGCTCAGGTTAAGAATGTCTTAGGGGAATTAAATCTCAAGAATGACTAGCAGGTAGTGAGGGTACACAGTAGAAGGAGGAAGTTAGTAAATAATATTAAAAATTAAGATAACAAGAAACATTCTTGGTAAGAGCCGTAAGTGTAGTATTTCACCATACCTGGGACAGATAGTTGCTTCTTCAGCCTTCCCTTTTTTGTACATTTCAGAATAAAAACCTTAATTTGACCAATGCAGTTGTTCCCCATATACAATAAAGAAGCTGTTAACTTTGCTTGACATAAAGATGCCTCTGACTGAGTCTGTCAGAACCCTACACCTCGAGGGTAGCTATAGTTGGGAGCCAGAAATTCAGGGCACACAAAGGGCATGTGCCACTTCAGTCTCATCACGCCATGGACTACAGCTAGTAGAGCCAGTTGCTGTGTGTCATGTTCATTCATTCCTTCCCACCAGCTGCAACTGATTAGTTTCTTCTGGAAACAGGATACACTTGTAGATTCGACTTGAAATGTTCCATCATAGACATTGCAGGTACTGCTCTTTTACCAAGCACCTTGTGAGAATACTGAGAAGGCATTTACTGGCACATTTGCACTCTGCTTCAATGACTTTGAACGGATTGAAGTAAAGACAACACAAACAGCTTTATAATGTGATCACTTGCAAATGGCATCAAGTTTAGAAACCTTTCTCTTGCTACCCCTTCCCTGACTTAACCATGTTCTCTACTGAGTAGGAGGAAAATTTTTCGAAAGAGGACATTACAGATTAAAACGGGTGAATATATTCGTCAGCTGCTGCATCCGTTGTATTGTTCAACAAACTTGTTAAAAGATACAATATATCTTTTATCAATAGTATCATAGGACACAATCTTTCCCTCCCCTCCTTTTTATCCATAAGTTTATGGAGAAACCAACAACGGTTGACGGATATCTCTACTTGGCAACATAAATTCTCTTAAGGCTGCCAGAACCAAGGTTCCATAAGGCCTGACTTAAGTTGTCATTAACTTTCTACAACAGGGAAGTCAGTCCTGAGAGGGATTCAGTTCTGGGTGGAGAAGACTAGTGTAATACATCCTTTGTATGCCAGGCACTGAAGGAAAGCTGATGGGTATAAGTAAATAGAGCACTTCTGAAATACCATCCGTAGAACAAGCTGAAATGGACCCGGAAACAGTATGGAACTGTGAATCACTCTGACCAATCAAGTATATTAATATTCCCCTTTTTTTGTCTTCCTAAGTGCTCTTTGATGCATAGGAGGTCATAGCTTCTGCAGCAGTGGCAGCAAAGTTTTTTGGAACTCAAGTGATGGAAAGAGCTGGAGAGGCTGTTGAGAACAAGCAAAGACCACCAAATCAGTAACATCTATTACCATGGATGCATCTCCAGAGGCAAGCATGGTCCAGAAAGCTAGTCAATTTTGACACCCTGCTGATAACGTCAGAGGAACACCAATAAGTGATGAGGATCTGAGTGAGTATTTTTTATTAACTCGTCTGAAAAGAAGAAACATGATTGAGTTCCTGGAATAAATTAGTTTGATGCTAAATGGATCTATGAGTTACTTGATATTGGATTATACTGTCTACAGGCAACATCTACAAAACACCAATAATGCTCTTCCTGATGTGCATAAGTGAGACTGAAGGTCTTCACAGGAGTAAAGCGGAACTAAAACTCCATTTCTGCTACCTTGGTCAAGTGGTTGACTTTACAAGCAAATATCCAGGGAAGGGTTAGAAAGATTGTCAAAATTAAGCAGGGTTTCAGGAATGTAGTGAAGCTGCTGCTGCTAAGCATGTATTCTTGACTACAAACTAGTATGCTGAATGTTCAAGTTAGAATGTGGCTTCCATTTGAGCAAATGAAGTGGAATCACTTCCTGAGTGATTTAAACTTGGACTTACTTCACCTCAGCTCTTCAGAATAGAAAGATGCCTCAGTCCTAGGCTGTACAAATGAAATGCAAGCAATTTATAAGACTTGTGACAAAATCACCTCTGACTTACTACAGGAATTGATAACTGCAAAGGAGAAGTTAAGGAATCATCCCTGACTAGCCACTGGAACAAGTAGTGCCACATACAGTCAGACAGAACTTGCATTCAGGACTCTTCAAAACTATGCTCTCTTGCCTATACAAGGTAGTGCTTTATGACTGCTTTTTCTGACCATAACACATTTCCTCTGAAAAGCCAAGATGTTACATTGCATCCCTACCTCTGTCTTCCTCTAAAATCATATGCTACATATTCTTTGAGGATTTGACTTATAGTTTTCTTCACTGATGCATTAAAGGATAGGCTTTCACTGAAGATTAGATTTAATACTTTTGCTGTTTCAGAGTTCACTGCCTAATAGGTATAAATCAAAATCACAAATTCCTGTCTTGAGATATCCACAAAATGACTTGTAATGACATCTGTTATAGCTGCATGAATGCTCATAGCACAATATCCATGGAAGGCTGGATTAAAACCAGTTGCACAGAAGAGGCTGGCATGCATTAACTTATTCTTGATCTCTGCCAGGATGGCATGCAGGTATATAGTGGCTGCCTGTGCATTCCCTTAGCAAGAATAACCCCTGTTACTACTTTCAGCAAAGTTTACAAAAGCTCTGGAAGGGTTTGAAGCTGCTTTAGTAGAGCAGGGGAGAAAAAAAAAAGAAAGTTACTACATATGTCTGGACTCTTCTTTCAACCATACTCCACCAGGGAGCCCACCAGAGCTCCATGGTGAAAATGAAACAAGTAGGGCAGAGCATGAAGGAAATCTCCTAGATTAAGCAAGCAATTCCCCTGGCAAGAAACTATGTAAGGTTTTCAGACACTCTCAAAATTTAAGCCTCCTGGTTCAAGCTTAACTAGAACAGGTACTAATTTCAGGAGTTCCCAGTTCAGCCTGTATGTGCATTGTATTCGGACAGTGGAGTGGCTGATGCTCACTCTTTGCTTGCTGATGAAGGGTTTCCCAAATTTGGCATAAGATAAAATTTCTGCCCCCTCCCCCCCAAATAAAGCTGTTTTGATCAGTTAAAGAAATTTGTCAGCAGTAAACTGACATAGCAGGCACTGGTCTAACAGAGTTGTGCTCTAAACTCTTAAATAAAACCTGCTAGCTTTAGTGGGAATGTACAACACTTGTATATGACATAAATACTTTTCTAAACAAGCAGGATGTGCACATGTAGACATTTCTGTACATACACTATCTCAGCTGTAACTTGAACACATTCACACTAGGCTGTAAATGTGCTAGTGTCCTGTTGTAACACAAGATACTTAAATGTTCTTCTACTGGGAGGTGTTGGTCAAAGAGATAAAAATGTAGATGCTGCTTTCAGGAATTTGTCCATCATCAGCCACATGTTGATAGTGTCAACTCACTTCTTACAAGCTGACTAGTAGTATGAATGTACTTTGCTGTACATTCTGATCTCAGAGAATGGATGCAATGTGTCCTACTTGCATCCCAACCCCTAGCTTTACTGATCCAAGGAGGTGGACAAGAACCTTCAAGATAGCAAGGAGAAACAAAAGCAGTTGTGGCTGGAATGGAGTAGTGAGCAGTCTGGATGAAATAAAGAACTGGAATCTGCCCAGCTGGAGGTGCATCACCAAGCAGTACAACTTGATGCTACCCTAATGAATAAACGTTACTGAACTCATACCATGATTCTGCTGTACAGAACAGTAAGTACTGTGTTTCTGATTTCCTAACCCTGTTTACAGCATAAAGTCTTGTGCTCTGTCAGCAGTTTCCAGTAATATACAGTTCTTGAAGGACAGCTGTCTTGGCCTGACATCCATGTCTTGGTCTGGCATTCATAGTCTTCCAGCTGACATCCAAGAACAGGCCCATCACATCAAAGACCACTCTGAAGATGTCTATGCCTCTTTCCCTGCTGCTGCATCCTTCCTTCCACAGTTATTCTAGCAATGATTTCTGCCAGAGTAGTAAGACAACATATAGCTCAAAGGAATATCTGGATGTCCTTCTGGACTGCCCAATTCAAAATATTCCTGTTAGAAGGTGTATGGGATCCTTGACTCCTTCTGACAAGTCTCTGGAGGAGCAGGAATAAGAAGGCTAGATAACTTCAACTAAGAGCATTTTGCACTTCATAATGTAAAATATAAATAATGCTCCTTCTCTGTAAAGTATCAAGAACAATCAGAAGAGCAACATTTAAATTGTTGTTTTCTTAGCTTATGTGAAAGTGACTGGTTCATGACTGGTTCAGTACACCTAGAATGTATTTAGAAGATAATATTTTCATGTAAGGCTTGCTTTTCATGCCTGCAGCCTTAGCTTTTACGTTCTGCAAAGAGTACCCTTTGTAGTCACTCGTTAAGCTGCAAATACACCTGTATAACAACAGGATTTATACAGAGCTAAAAAGGTAGGAGGGAACAGTCTGACTACTGTGCTTCAGTGTGGAGGGCACTAGTGCATGTAATTCAAGGAGGATCACATATGCAGTTTTTGCACTTTTTCCTCTCTACTAAAGCTTTTTCAGCATAAAAATCTTTCATGTGTAACACCTATTTATATCCTGCCTAGCTAAACAGGCTAACCACCTGCTGTCAGTCAACACAACACTAAACACCCAAAATGAGATTAGTCCAACCTGTCTGTTACAAATGACTTATTGATCTTTTGGAACAGAACCTCTGACTTACCTTAAACCACACTAATTTTGAAATGTTCTAGACAACAGTCTTGCTTCAGAGTAAATACCTGTTGCATTCTCAAATGACTGCCTCATTCTTTCAAAAGTAAACTTATTATAAAAAGCAGGAGGGACAGTTGATACCCCCTTTAAATAAATGGCTTGTAAGCATTAGAGCCTTTTAATAGTTCTTCTAGTTAGTGATATCACCGTGCTAAGGCACATATAGGATATATGGATGGCTATAAGGATACAAGTAAGTTCTGGGCAGCAGCAGCTCCATTACTATCTTGAGGCAACGCTGTAGATCTTCAAAAATGCAGCTAAGCTTCTGTTGGCTACTGAGTTAAGAGGATAACCATCTCTAGCCAACCCATAATGAGACCCTCAGTCTCACTGTTCAGTAAGCTGGCAGCCTTAGGCTGTTTTCCCTGTTATATTATCTTGGTTTAGATCAAACACATTCACTACTAACACCATGAACCCCCTCCCCAGCCCTGACCCCAACATGAAGATCAGGACTGGGGAGAAAGTAAGCACAGTTTAAGGATATGTGGCAGAAAAGAGAAAGGTATCTCTACCACTGCTTTTCCTCTTGCTTGCAATTGCAGCTGACTTAGCAATACGAGTATGAACTTATATTTTTATGTAATTCTCTTTACTCTTCCCATTTTTTTCCTCAGAGCCTTCTGTAAACTTTCTTAACAAAGAGAACTCTTTGTATGGTACAGTTTATTTGAAGACTTCAACTATAAAGGGGAATATAACCATTTGACTGCAGAAGTATCATTCCAGCAGGAACAGTGAGCACCTGTTGGTCCTACAACCCATTGCGGAAGAGGTCTGCATCTCCCTTCTGTAAGGAGTATGCCTTTCAAAGAATAAAGGCTGAGTCAAAAGACTGGCAGGTCTGCCTATTGCTTCTCTTTATTTTTCTCTTAAAAAGAGGATTTAATTGCAAACTGAAGTTCTCTTTCATTCCATTGTGTTTGAACCTTGGTCCATTTCTGATTTCTTCTCACTTGTCATTTTGTGCTGTTTGACCTTATCGTTTATGCCCTTTCAAACAACTAGGTTAATGTGGTGCATTTCAGTTAATACTTCTGTTACACTGCCACATATTCAATGCTCGTCCTCTGCAAAGTCAGTCATACTTTTGAATGTAGTAGCCTCATGTGATTGCTTAGTATGAAGTATATCTGTGCTGAGAACAACTCTTTTCTCAGACATCCATCCATAATGGATTATGTTATGTTCCACTTTCAGCTTCAGACAGAAGTTATCCTGGCTGAGCACAGAAATGCTAACTTCGCTTTTTGAAGAGGCTGCTGACTACTTAAACAGAAGCTCTTCTCTGTCAGCTTCTATGCAATCACTAGCTGTCAAAAAGGGTCAGTTGTGCTTCCTGTCTTGCCCTATATTGTTCCTACATGCATGTGTACATATAATGTCCCTGAGACTAAATTATAGTGCAAAAATAAAAGCAAGTTCTGATCCTGAGACAAAGAATAGTAATAATCTTGTGTATTCCTGTCTCCAGCATGTGTGCTATGATGAATCCTATAACTGAACACAAAAACCCTTCCCCAAGTTTTGCTCTTGCTCTTTTGCAATCACTGTCTTTATGGCAATGTTCATAGCTGGGGCATGTCTAAAGAATACTGAAAAAAAAAAACACTTTACTGTTGTGAAAACTACACATAAAATGATTTTATTAACTGAAATAATGTCTTGGAAATTGTTGGTTAATAATCAAGTAGCATTCATCCTTGTCCATTGCTGTAAGTGCAGTGTATCCATGAACATTATCATCTACTGATAACTACATGACAGCATCCAGTCCTGCAATAAGGAACTCCAGAAATTTGTATGTCAGGAATTCTTCTTGGAAAAAAAAGGATCTTTTTCTTTTTATATAATGTTGCTCTGATATTACTGTCTGTCCTTTCACCCAGATTAGAACCATTGCATAGCACAGCTGGGGAGGAGCTCTTGAAAATAATGGTGAAGCTTGCACTGTCAGATATTGGTTATGAAGTGTCAGAATGTTAATTTATTCCTCCTATATGTATGGAAGCTATTCTGTTTTGAATCAGAAGATCATAATCTTCCTGTAAACTCTTCTCTGTCAGCTTCTACGCAATCACTAGCTGACTTTCCAGAAATAAGAATAGTAGCAGTGTTACACAAAGCTAGGTGCAGTGTCACTGGTTTCATTTATTGCAAGGTCAGCACTACAGGTTATCATAAAACTGCAGGACAAATGGATACAACAGAAAACAACTGCCAAATTTGTACCAAGTTTTTGGTTTGGGGTTTTTTCCTTTTTTTTTCTTTTTGTGAACTGATGGATGTTGCCTCATATTTTGGCTTGTAAACTTCATTACTAAGAATCTATTTTTAATAGCCTCCAGTTTTGATTCTCTTATGCCTCACCTCTAAAATGAAGATAATAAAATTTCAATGCGTTCAAAGTCCTGCAAGCTAAACATTTTAGTATTTCATGATACCCAGACTACTCTGACAAAGCATCATAAAGGAGTCTAAGGGAATCAATTCTATTTTCAGACAGAGGCTATAAAAGATGTAAAATAAATTGCTTTCCACAGACCCCAAGTCCTTGGGCTCCTCATCCCAGACTGCAGCATCATTTGAAGAGAGAGCTCTAGATGCAGCTTTGTGCTCACCACTTCCTCAAGCAATTCCACTTTTCCTTTTGGACACCTGAAAAAAGTGTTTTCCACTGTAACTTGGAGCATTTCAGAGCATCTGTCTAGGTAGTATAAGAGGCCCTAAAGAGATTTACTAAACTTTGTCCAGCCTGAGGAGCAAGTTCAGAGATTGTCGTGGTTTAACCCTGGCCAGCAACAGAACACCACACAGCTGCTCACTCATTCCCCGTCAGTGGGATGAGGGGGAGAATCAGAAGTGTAAAAGTGAGAAAAGTCATGGGTTGAGGTAAAGACAATTTTACAGGTAAAATGAAAAAGCCAACAACATAAGGAATTCATTCACTATTCCCCATCAGCAGGCAGGTGTTCAGCCATCTCCAGGAAAGCAGGGCTCCATTACACGTAACGGTTCCTTGAGAAGACAAATGCCATAACTCTGAATGTCCCTGCTTCCTCCTACTTCCCCCAGCTTTTATTGCAGAGCACAACATCATATGGTGTGGGATATTGCTTTGGTCAGTTGTGATCAGCTGTCCCAGCCGTGTCCCCTCCCAAGTTCTTGTGCACCCCCAGCCTACTCACTGGTGGGGTGGGGTGAGAAGCAGAAAAGGCCTTGACTCTGTGTAAGCACTGCTCAGCAGTAACTAAAACACCCCTGTAGTATCAACAGTGTTTCAGCGCAGATCCAAAACATAGCTACTATGAAGAAAATGAACCCTGTCGTAGCCATAATCAATACAGAGAACCAGCATGTCTACCAGCATGGGTTCAGGGAGTGAGAAGTGGCTGAGAGTGTCTTCTTGCGAGGGGACAAAGGCTGGAGGTGACTCCACTCCTATCACCTTCATAGAAATCTCTTCAAAAGCAGGCATAGCCTTGTTAATGTTATCATCCATAAAGCTGTGGAAAACAGCAGTGTACTTCTGTAAAACTACCAACTGTTCAAAAACAATCAATTATCAACATCTGTCAATATATAAGATCTTTCTTCAGACAGCTGCCCAAGTGGAAGTTGTATTCCTGATTTCTACACATGGATTAGTAGCACGGCTTGCCACTTCTTATGGCTCCAACTGGCAGGAAAGACCAAACTCAGACAGAAACATTTTGTTTCTTCAATTGAGCAAAAAAAAAATCCAATCTTTTTTCTTGTTGATATTTTATAAGTAAGGTTTATTCCATTTTTTAACATCTCCATTCTTCTTTATATCTGACATCTATTCATGAATACTCTGCTTTGAAATATACAGCATCTTAGCAGAATTATAGATTATGGTGTTTTCAACTGGGCTGTCTTATTCTCAGGAGCAATTCAATACCACAGAAGTTTAGATACTTGCTTACATTCAGTAAAATAGTAGCTGCTCCTAGAAACCTATAGAATTTTCATTCTGTACTAAAGGGGACAGTACCTGCTTAAAGTTCACATTGTCAGGCACATCTATGTTAATTCTAGCACTGAACATCAAAATCTCCTTATGTGTTCTTTGTTTATAACTGCTTCCACACATCTACACAGTGCCAAACATAGTAGTACTCTGGCAGTGACAGCAACATCTGGAAGCCATCACATCAGGTACATAATATTAATGGAGTCAGAATTTCATCCCAAGGATAGTCAAAGTCCCGAATTCATAATACATGGAAAAGGAGAGCAGAATTGCTCCAAATAATCGGCTGGAAAAACGAGCCATATCTTCAAAAGCACATAGCCTCCAACAATAAAAGAATGGTTTTCTAAAAATACTTATTAATTAAATAGCTGCAGTTTGAAAAAGTTTGGCTTAAACAATTCAGAACATTTTTGGAACATTATGGAAGGCAACTGAAGTACAGCAAAACACCTTGGTTCATATAATCCCAGGAAAATCAAGACCTGATTTTGGAAAAAAAACAAAAACAACTGCTACAAGGCCGATTCAGATTAACCATTCATTTGCACAGGTTTCCTGGTAGAGTGGTAAAAAAAAAGTAGCACATGCTTTGTTGCACATATTTATTCTTACAAGTGGCATGTTCCAAGTGACTCATGCCTGCATTTCCCACAGCATTACTTACTCAAGCATGTACTTGTAAATCTAGAAATTCATGGTTTAAGATAAGAGCTAATGGCTTCAGTCCAACATGTCAGTATCCTGGATAGGGATACCCCCTTACGTGGAAGAAATTGACATGAATCAAGGTTTGTGGAAGACAATGACAGGGTGAAAGAGAAGGAGGGTTTAGTAATCATGCCCTGGAGAAAAGCAGGGCAGCAAGATTTCTGTAAAGAAATAACAGCTCATACTATGTGGGAACATCTCATACTACGCAGTGCAGTCTTTGTAACAGTGAGGTGGGGGGCTCAGTTAAACTGAATGGATGCTGAGAATTTCAGACAGGTCTGCTAAGGCTTCCAGAGTCCTCAGAGTGTCTAGTCCCACTCTGTGGAGCTCTCGCTAACCTCCACACTCACTGGATTTTTAAGGATTAGACCTGCTAGTCTGATCATAAATGCTGGTCTAGTCCCAAATACAGGATTTGGTGACTATAGTTTCATCTATTGCATTTCTCACTAGGCTAGGAAACCATTTTTTCCATATCATAAGTACCCAATTACTACCAGACTTTAAATTATAATGGCATAAAAAACTTTGCTGCTCATGTTATAAGCACTGGAGTAAAACAAATTAGCTGAAGAATGAAGCTGTATTTTTCAGCAAGTGTAATCTGGATCAGCTCCACTGACCTCATTGGCCACACATTAGTGGTGAATGTGGCACAAAGAAGTCTCTCTCCCTTCATACTCTCTGTAGCTCCTTCACGAATTAGGTACATTTGATGCTTAAACTCCATGAGGTCTCTAATAAAGACATTCTCAAGATGCTGGGTTAGGATAACAGCCCCTAGAAGTGGTACAGAAAACGCTGCCTGGACTTTTGAGTTCCTTCTGGTGAGTTCCGCTGCAGGAGTTTATCCATTCATTTTCACTCTTAAAAAGCACAAACATCTTTCACCAATTCGTCCAGGTAAACTAAATGCCCTAGGGTAATCTCTAAATCATTAGGACTTTGAGTCGGTTAGGAGTATTCTATTTTAACCTAAGTGAATTACTTTGTTATGTGATTGCCAGTTAATTTATCTGCACAAAAAGAGTTAAAAATGCTCACCCTTCAGCCTAAAATCAACTGTAAGAAAAAAAGGGGAAGCATCTCAACTCTAATCAAAGTGCTTTACTATAAAAGAGATGCTAGAGTGCAGAAAGATTCTAGGTGGTGATTTCATGTGGTCCCAACATAGGTATGAATCCCCCTCTTGTTGTTAGTATTCGTGCCCCAGGTACAACAGCGTCTCTCTCCCACACCCTCATGTCAGCTCATCCTGTTGTAGTACATACATCACTCTAAAAGCTGGCAGGAGGCACAGCTTTCTGCTGACATCAATTAAGCACAAAGTAAATCAGGTCTGCAAGCACAGTTTTCAAGAGAGTTAGTGGAGTAAAACCGTACAAAAAGAAACTCTCCTGAGCATTCCTCTGTGATGGGAGAGGAAATTCACTTTCAGCTCACCTAAATCATTGCATCTGAAATGCCCTCCCTGCCCAGTCTCATCACATCCTCCTGAAACTGCTCCCAGAAATGCCAGATAACTATGATGAGAGATAAAGAAGAAATTGCCTAAATATTTGTTTTGTTCTTTTTAGCTGATTGAAACTGTGGCTTATAAAAATAATTTCCAGTAAAAGACTTAGCCATACTGAAAACAATTACGATTATACCCTCTACAACATGGGTTTGCTGGGTTAACATTAAGAGTGTTCCCTTTGCCAAGCCATCCTTGATTACTGATGTTCTAGTATTCTTTATTGACTTCGCTCTGAAAATGGTGATCTCCAGAAAACGACAGAGATAGCTGGAGGAAGAAACCTTTTAAATTGCTGTAGCAAATGTGTGAGAAATCATCTCGTAGAGTGCTCAAGGCTTCAACTTTGCAGTGCGAACAGACTTGGTGAATCCACATAACCTGAAAGAAAGGACTGCTTTTTCTCCCCAGAAGGTGTGGCCTGCTGTTAATATTCAGATATGTCTATGTCAAACCCACTCCAGCGACAATTCACCTGTACATACCTGGCCTTGGTGTCCTAACAGCAAGCAATTCTGGCCTGACCTATTGTAGTATTTCAGTAAATTTTAGCACTTCTTCTCAAGAAATATTTTTACTCTTCATTTCTGAGGAGGGCAGTCATGAACACATCAACCATCACACCATGAATAAATTCAATCAGTACTAAAGTGCCATTCTAACATATATGTGAGTACAATTGATCCTTTTCACAGGTGGTCAAGCCAGGCAATTAGCTTAACAAAGACATCACAGGAAACCAATGAAGAGCTTGATACCAGCTGGATCTGAGCATATCAGGGACTAATTGGGCCCAGCATGCTAAATAACTCCATTGACTTAACAGTGTGACATCAGAGATGAACTTGGTTCATGGGCAAGAAAAGAGAAAGGCAGAGAAAAGGAAAGTGAAGAGATGTTCAGAAGTTATTAGAATAATTCAGTACATTATACAGGAACATCTTCTCTGGCAAACAAAAAAGATCTCAAAATTCTGAAGTGCAATTCCACAAGCATCTAGACAGATTGCATGTGACAGTTTATAGGTCATATCTAGAAGACCGCTTTCAAACTAAAATGTGAAACCAATGACCAATTTTAAAATGGGAAAAAGTGTTGTATGGAATAGCAGTCAATAAGTCTATTAGAATTTCTTGCGATTACTTTCATGCCATATCCTACTCCATTTCCTAGTCCATTAAACTGATTTCCTACAATACACAATTTTCACACAAGTCTTTAGAAAATCTTTGTTTGCCCAAAAATTTATGTTTTTCATAGAAATCTGCAATGATTCATTGGTTAACTATTGCTTTCTCTTTCTTTTAATATAGAGATGGTATTTGTAAGATTAAAGATTACAGATTCTAAGTGGTCTTTGTATTTTCATTGAATTTAGAGCTACCACAAGGTGGCAGGACAGAGAAGATTCTTGTCACCTGGGTCTCCGCATGCAGAAAAAGAGATACATCAAAGGCAGCTACCTCTGGCAAGACTTCACTGTTTTCCATGTAGAGCAACAGGGTTTAAAATTCTTGAACTAAAAGGCATACAGCAAAGATGGTAAGATGTTACATTTTTATCTTTGTCAGATTCTCCCATCTTTGACATAGGTGTACAGCAGCAATGACATTCCTTATTTCTAAGCCATTAACAAACTGCAATATTTGTTCTGTTTAGGACCAATACATATGTTACTTATAGGCAAAATCCCTAGCAAATGCAAACAAACCTTACGGAGTTACACCACAGAAAATTGTTTCACTTTTATAAGTGAAATATGGTAAAAAGTATGCACTGATGCACACTGATGTGTATGCCTTCAACTACGTGAAGGCATTCATTTTCTTACGAAAGTGACTTAAACAGATTTTTTAAATTAAGATTTTATTTAGTTCCAAATCGATTTTTTATCCTTGTAAAAAAAAAAGAAAGGCTCAAATAAAAAAGAAACCTGTTTTGGAATATTTTTAATGCAAGTTAAAGACTAGCTTTATAAAATCAGAGAAGGGTGGAATAACCCTGCAACAGTGAAGTTAAGCATTAACATGGAAAGCAAAGAAACAAAATCCTCCAGCTTGCTATGAAAGCAAAGAATATTCTTGCAGTAGTCTTCCAACCGCACAGAAGAGTTACCTTAAAAAGGTAACTTAGAGTATTCTGCAATTAACTCATTTCAGTTTCTCCTGTTGATGTATTATATATGCAGTAGAACTGAGACTGAAAAAAAATAACTCAGTAGTCAGCAGGACACTAAGGACTGAAAAACTAGTTTGCAATTATAATTCTAACATCTGTGTGACTGATCCTCGTGGAACTGCCTTGCCCTGAGATATTTACAAAGTCTTGTTTCAGAGTTCTTTATGTACTGCTTAAGGCAGTTACTAGCGACGTATGGCACCTTGGATCCAATCCCATTGAATCAGGCAAAAGCAGATTTGAACTAAATTCCCATATCCTAGGAGAGTCTGTACATGTTTTGATGTGACACTTCTCTGCCTCTGCCTTAAACAACATCACTTAGGCACCTCACTATTAATTTACTCCAGTGATTCAGTTATTGCTCAAAATTATACAGATGATTGTCCAAAATTGCATATAAACCATTCACCAGAATATTTCCCACGTTTTAACTTTAATAAAATAAAGAACCAAGACCTTCACTAAGAGGATATTTTTTAGTATTCAGACCCTAATGCTATCTGATAATTGTAGTATGGCAAATAACTGAACAGGAAGTGAAAGACTAGCCTGAGTTACCCAGCTAGAGCTCTGCAGTATTTGTAAAGCCAAGACACACAGCAGATTTCCAGAGTCACACTCTTAGTATAATATTCTGGATAAGCAGATTTCCTTGGCTAAATATTAAGGCAAAAAGCAAAACTGGGATAGACAAGACAATAGTACTGTATATATCAAAAAACTGAAAAAATGTAATTTGTTTGAGTCTGTAAAATAAGATTTTGCTTGTCTTTTCCTAAACATCCACTTTCATTTCTTTTACCAAAGATTCATCTAACTCTTTTTGACTATGTATGGATTGTTCTGAATAGGTAACCTCCATTTACTATTATTTACTGGATTTCAATAGCCGTTTCAAGACATCATCTGCAATAAGGGCCTTATTAACACTATTCCAGATATATACAACTTCTAAAGTAAGAAACCAAAATGTGTTTAAGCAAGTAGCACAGAGCCCCTAGTGAGGAAAAGCTCTCTAACTCCAAACCCCATATTCAACCCATAGGCCACAGACTTGTCTCATTAAAAGTTAAAATTACTTGGCATTGTTTCAATTCTTTTCTTGCCAGAAGGTGATACAGCTGGCATCAGTGGGGATTCATTGTGCACACAACTGTTGTCTTCCCAGGTCACAGGAGAAAGGCCTGCTGTTAAATCAATATTAATCTATGCTTGGACTGAGGCAGAGAATAGACAGAGCCAAGCAAAAAATCCTCACTCACTACCCCGGAAGAGATACAAACATACAGGATGCATTAATACAGACATACAGAGACTGACATATTAACATAAATACCAGTAGGCTGGACACTAATTTGAAGGAGGGAGGCCTCTCTCCCCCAAATATTCAGACGTAGATAGTCTGCAGTCCTTCTAATACTCTTGACCTAGTATATCAGGGAGACACTCAATCCTGTCCATGAAACAGCAAAGAAAGGAGTAGCACACAGAAAAGAACTACATCTGCTGTATTCAGGACCAAAATGGAGCTTAACAGTTCTGCTTTTTAAAGCTTAAAATTAAATTAAGCTTGAAGAATAAAGGAAAGACAACAGCTATAATTAAACATGTGCTCTTTCTCTAGGCCGAATGTGCTAAAGTATGGCTCCTGAACCACACATTACGAGAATATATTGTATACAAGACCCAGAGGTGATAAAGATATATGCAAACACAGTGAGGCTGGAGTGTGAAGAGCAGAAAGTGGAAAGACCTCTCCAAAAGCACACTACATACATTACCATGCAGAAAAATCACAGAAGAAATTCACCTAAAGCCCCAGCTATTCTAAATTTCCATTGCACTGTTGACTTCAGTATAATTAATATGGTATTCATTGATAGTGAATTGGGTTCAAAGAAAAAACGCAAGAAAAGCTTCATTCAGGAAGGGAAATTAAAAATTCATGTGGGAATGAATCAGAGAAACAACCCATAAAGAAGAAACAGAAAAGGACAGTGAAAAGGAAGCACCCATTTCACCAGCAATGTTCCCCAGGGTTCCCCACAGACAAACTGGAGAGGGTCCATATCCAACTTCTGAAACAGGCATTAGTTTTTCTGACAGAAAACATAACACAGTGCTTACAGAAAAGCCTTGTTTTTAATATATTGATTATAGAAACATCTGTTAATGAAAGAGAGAAAGCAAGGAAGGGAGGAAGGGAAGGAGTGGTGAATGAGGCAAGGAGGAAATGAGGAAGAGGAAAAGGATGTAAGAGAAGTAAAGGAAGGAAGGAATAAAGAGCCAACAACAATGCAAAGAGCCAAGGGTCTTTTGCAAAGTAAAAGCACTTTTCAAAGAATGCATTTCTCAAACCAGACCAGAGTATCTACACAAGAAAAGCTTCACTTCGGCGTGTGGAGAAACAATGCTGTTTGTATTTGTGGAGAGTGGAAACCAACCCTGTACAGGGTTATCACAAGGTGCCACACATTGTCCCATGCTTTCACAACTACTTTCATGACCTGCAGGTTTGGCGGGTCTTGAGCAGTCACTGCACAGGAAGCAGTAAAGGCTGTCATCTCAGAACACACCTGGAAAACTATAGAAGAGGGAGAGCCTACCCATCTATACAAAGTGTGGGAAAAGCCATTTTAGGAACCACACCACTCAGAGTCCAGCAGAACATGTACTTCAGTGGAAATGAAACCTTGCACAAGCACAGAATCTTGAAAAAGATCTCTGCTTCTCCAGCAGAATCAGAGCAAGCACACCAGTGGTAAGAGCCTTGCTTTCTTCCCTCCTCTCATTCCCCAGATGGTGAAATATGTGGCTGACCATACAATGCCCAGAGCCTCCCAGTACAAAGAAAAAAATAAGACCCAGGAGCCACCATGGAAAAACACTATTTCTTCCATTTCAAGGACTGTGATTTGAAGTGAGTCATAGCTCTCTTCAACTGAGTTTATAGAGCAAGACAGCGATTTCACTGTCTGCATATAGAGGAAAAGACAGCGGCCTGTTGTTTACCACCCATTTCTACCCCGATCCAGAGAGAAGAGGTACAGACCTCTTTCTGCACCACCAGCACCACCAGGAGCAGGATTAGCTGGGGCTGACAGACACACTGAGTTGTGCAGCAGACTCAGTCCTGCTGTTACACCCTCTTCAGCTGGAGCACAGTGGTGTGCGGAGGGGAGCACTGACACTGGCAGTGTGCGTCCTACAGGCATTCGCTTGTTGGACCTCTGCTCAGCTGGCGCCTCTCTACAGCCTGACATTTGGCAGAGACACAATGTACCCTTCCACAGCACTCAGAGTGCACTCCCTTCCTCACCCTCCTTTGGCTTTGAAGAGCCATCATGTAGCTTAAAGTGTCTTATGAATGCAGCTTCCTATACATCTGCTGGTGATGCAAAAACATCAACAACACAAAATCCTCTTTAATGTGAGTTGCAGCAGCAGCAGCCAGCAACTGTTTCACCGCCTCAGAGCAAGAAGCATGCTGAAGACGCAAAACAACACTAGCAAAAGAAATCAGTTAGGGTGGGAGGGGAGTAGAAGAAGATATAAAAGATTTTGTTTGCCTCAAGGACAAAGATAATCTGGGTTCACAAGAAAAACAAGCAGGTTAGTAGTAATCAAGGATGTTGAAATGCTGGGGATTAAGTTCCCCTTATAAAGCCATAGCTTAAACTTTCACTTAATTACTTCCTTGTACAAAGATTTTGTGTTTTGCTGCACCTTCTTCTGAGGTACTCAGTGCTTTGGACAGTGAGAAATGGGGTACTAATGATGGACTGTGAACCTAGTCTCTTCTGACTGATCCTATGTTCCGGTCCTTCTGTGAAAAGACAAGTTTTCCTGAGGGACCTCCTCTCTGGTCTGTAAAGAGAAAGCTGAAATTTCAAACGTCAGTAAAAGAGAAAAAAAACAGCATATGAAAATGTCCTTGAAATGAGGAATAAAAAGACTCAACAACAAATTCTGCAAGTTAAAGATAGGGCAAGTGAAAGCATATGTGGCATGTGAGAATTAGCAACATGAAGGAGTTTTCATCTCATGAAGTCTGTAGGTGAATGCTGGATAACTTTCTGCTTCAAAGCAACAGAAACATACTAAAGATGATGACACTGCAATCACGTATTTTTAAAAATAAAAAGAAAAATATTTCAACACCTATTACATTTTGAAATTGTGCTAGCTAGGCAGCTTTATTCCTCAACACATGATAGGTAGAGCATACCAGATGCCTAGTAAGACTTTTGAAAGGTTGAGAGCAAGTGACAAATAGTTTACGTACCCATTCTTAACATCTGGAAATTATAATTCCAGAAATATGAATGTTAAATGTCACTCTTTATACCTTGAAAAGATTGCAGTTTGATATAGATCTGTGAGCAATTTCATCATTTACTCAAAGTCCTGTTCTTTTGTTTGTACCTATCAAACGACCCTCAGTCTCCAGGTCAGTTCTGTAAGACATATTTCTCACCACCTGAATATCATAGCAGTAGTGACTTATTGGACCCTTATTTGCCCTAGATCACAGTTATACTGCTCTAGGTTTTAGCAAAGCAGAGGTTACACTCATGGGCCAGACACCAGTGCTGTGAAACCTGCTGAGAAAGGAAGGTGCCAGTCAAAGTATTGATGAATACCACGTAGACTCCTAAAGATGTCCTGCCACAGACCCAAATTCAGCTGACCTGTTGCCACACAAGACAGGAAGGTATGTCAGCATTTTCTGATCTTGCCCTGTTTTCACCAGGAATATTGTCACTGATTTCATCTTAACCACTGGACCAAAACAAATACAACACAAAAATCACCTGGAGCTGAGTGAGGCTGTTCCTTACAGAAATTCTTGTTGTCAGTTAGGCTTGGTGGTATTGATTTCTTAAGCAGTTTAAAGCTGAGGCTGCTCTGCAGATTCCCTGAAGAGTTTCCTTGTCGGTGTCATTATTCTTTATTACTCTGAAGGCAGATTAGACAAAATCCAGTGCATCTGTTATCTCACGATTTTGATGGTTTAAGATTAATGGCTGTGATAATAGCCTGGAGTGCAAATCCAGGCAAGAAATTTTGGAGGGTTCAGTGTCTTCCATAAATCCACATATGGCTGCTTTTTTGATGTAATGAATGCAAATGTTGAACACAGCCAGGGTGAAGTTATGGTGTCCTTGGAGACCCGTCCATCCTCAGCTTTCAGCTGGAATGGCAGCTTTTGCAGAAGTGCTGATGGGACTCCAGACTCCAAAAAAGGTGAAGGCAAAAAGAAAGAAAGGAAGGCTTTGCTGCCGTTGAAATATCTCTAGTCTTTTCTTGGAGAGAAGAAAGGGCTCCACCACATCTCTGCCCTATCATGAGAGCTCATTTCTGTGAGGTGCATGAGCTGATAAGTAAGTGGCATTCTCAAAAGTTAGAGCGGCGTAACAGTTGAGTGTAAGGGCAGCAGACCATGAACAGAGGCACCCAGATGGTGATCACTAGGTGAAGACCCAGTGCCTCAGCAAGCTGCCAGAGTATAGAGCTGTATGCTCTTTGGTGAGGAAAGGAGAAGAGGGGACAGGAGAAAGATACCAGCTCTGATCAGGTAGCACCTTACCAGTCTGAGATCCAGGTTTCGTCGAGCATGCAAACCAATTACATCACTTTGTCCTGCACAAATAAGTCAGGAAAATTTAGGCAAGTCAGAGCAGTTTGGTTGCATTTTAATACAGTTTTAGGGCAATGCTTCATGGAATTATTTGGAAGATCTGCCCAAGAGAAACAGATCAGCAGGTCTAACACCTGCTCCTCATCTGTGTCGCTCAACAGAATACACAGGGTTCCTTAATTATATTATTCCTTGAGACCTAGACAGAAAAATAGTTGTTACCTAAATCACTGAGGAGAGCTTAAGAAATGCATATGGTCTTCACAAATTGCCTTTTTACATAGCACTTTATTTTTGTTCTTTGTATTTAAACGTGTTACAACGTTTGAGATAGAAAGTGGTCAGAAAAATGAGTTGTTAATGTAGAAGTAGCCAAATGGGGGATTATTACACAATTTTGTCATGTCTGCTAAGTACAGTACACAGCTTAATACAAGTTCAATGCAGAAAGCCTCAACTGTCTAAGCACACTCCCTCTGAAACCAAAACAATAAAAAAAGAAAGACAAATAGAGAAGATTTTGGGTGATGTCTCTTACTAAATATACTACATCAGAATATAAACCAAAAAGCCTATAAACAGTGCAGCAGTGTCAGAATTAATAGCATCATCTAGCAATAAGGTCCAATCTATTAACATTTTTTTTTTTTTTGTTATTGGGTTTTCTCAACTTATTTTGGAGAGCAAAAGTAATACTCCTCCTTTATCCTCAGACCCTGAACTCAACCCTTTTACCTTATTTTAAGAGGCTAAACCACAAAGCATACACAGAGTGAGGATGATTATTCCCAGCAGCAGTTCTGGCAAAAGCAGGTTACAAAGTATTCATTCTGGTTTTGGCCATTTATTCAGTCAGGTAAACAGACTATGACAATTCTACTATATATATGTATCTATTCTAGTGATTTGCTAGATTAGTTCTGTTGGCATCTGCTTAAAACAAAAATCAAGTTTCTACTCATGAGAACCCTAGGGAAGGATCATTTATGATTAGGCTTTGGATTATTTTTTTAAACTTTTTAAGCTTCCCAAGCTGAAGGAAACAACATTAAATGACTTAAATTTGTGCCCTTCCAATCTGGTGTGATTGCTAGCTTGCACGTATGATGAAACTCCTATGTATATATATTGATAGAACTAATCCTACAGGGTCTAATAATATGTCTTTTATAACTGAAAGACAAAAGATTGTTTCTAAAAACAGCAGCTGGGAAGTGAAAGAAGAACAGGAATGTAGGAACAGGAAGGTAGCTACCTTGTCCATCGTAAATCTTAATATTGATTTAAATGTGTTTGCATATGTAAATCCAAGATACAACAGAAAGAGCATGATTAACCCGTATGATATATCTATTGTTAAAAAATAAAGCCCCAAGCAGGTTTCCCTATTTGCTTTCAATGAAGTGCAGTGTTCAATAGCCTACTGATTCCAGGACAAGAGTACAGTTTCAGTCCTAAATTTGGGAACTATCAGTCACTACATCTTTCAGACGTGCTCATTATCTTCTTCCTTGCACATGGGTGGTTCTCTCTCCAAAAGAAATTAAATCAGAATGAAACCATAAACCATTGCCTAGTATGGTATCTTAAAGGACAAGATCTTAATCTTGTAATTAGGTCAGCTTCATGCTTAATCATCTGTACAAAATTTGGATCAGACTCTGGCATGGAGGACTTTGTGCTGAATTTCACACTGGCAGAAGGTCAGAGCTTTTGTATGCAGGGGTAGACACACTCTTGGCTCCTGAGAGGGCTTTATTTTGTGAAGCAGTTCTTCCAGTCGTACCTTGCTGGTGTCTTTGAGACAGATGCTTTGGGACTTGGTATTTACCAGACATGACAGCACGGTCCTGTGCTTGGAAAACTCAGTTTGTATTTGCACTGCCTTTGTGGTTACAGCTAAACGCTGTATTAAGCTAGACTATTAGCAGTACCCAGTGTTCACTGCTACCAGTACTCAGGATTACTTTAAGCAAAGCCACAGCTGTGCACTTGTACTCAGAGAGAGTGGAAGAAACACCACTACTTGTAGGAATTATTTAGCATCTTGCTTATATTGTCAGCAGACCCTTACAGCTCCTTCCAAGATATCTTCTGGGAAAGCCCGAGCAGTTTTTTCTGCCACTGGTTAATGGTCTGTTCACCTAGTAGCCCCTGCCTCAGCAGAATTCATTTGTAATTTCCTAAACTCAGACAGATCATGGATATCTTTTAAGTCCTTTACAAGCTATGAAAGGGACAGATTGCTTTTATTATTGTAGTACAGATTTATGGCACCTCACTCTTCAAAAAGTATATCTAGGATAAAAACAGGAATCTGAAACTGAGTTCCTGATTTAGAAGAATAACAAAATATCCAGGTTTATTTCTGTATGTACCAAATGAAGCATGCAACTGTACTCACGAGACCAACAATTTTCTTCTGCTCTCTGAAGTATGGATCTATGCCCAGCATGTCACTTTTCCCTATGTCTCTCTACAGCTATATCCCCTTTCTTCCAAATGCGTGTTGAGTTCATCATTCAAGTAGACTTGGACATGACATTTCAGCCATGCTACGCAGGACCAGTGAAAGTCCGCTGCAGCACCTTGGTCTGTGTTACAGAAACAGAGCTGCAAGGTCCTTCCTTGCCCGTCTCACCACAGAGAGCATGAGTGCTGCTCTTGTGCACACGGTTGCACAAGGCTGGAGGCCACAAGAAGGTCTCTTCTTTTTTGGGTGCAGTGATCCCAGCACACCAATTCCAGTACACAGAAAATGAGGAGAGTCTTCTTCCAGGCCTGTGTTCCTAACCCCAGGTACGGCCTTTAGCTGACCCTCTCCAGCCCTTTCAGATGCCATTGCAGGACCCAGGTTTCACATGTGAAAGATGGATTTTATCTGAACTGTCTTTGGCCTCCCCAGCAGGCACATGGGTTACCTTACCTATGGTATTAACTTACTCCCTCTGTCCTCATTACAGTTAAATAAGTCCTGCATTTCATTTACAGATATACAGATCTACAAATATTCACACACACGGGTGTGTGCATAAGGTAAACATATTTACAAAACCATCTGCAGTAAGTAATACTTCACTATAAACCATGTCAGAACGATCTGTTCCTCAAATGATTTCAGGCACTAACTCAAGTGCTCCACCCGACAATTAATACTGCTCAGCAGAGGTAGGAGCACATGCACTGAGAACTGGGAGCTCACATAATGACTCCATAACAACAGCTCCAAAAGGGATTTTCACTTTCAGTTGCACCTTCCAAGCTGTGCTCATTTAACCCTCTCATCTAATGTTACATATAACAGTCAGTACGTGATCATTTGCTTTACCATCAGTGTTATTATCAGGCATTTTGCTAATGCACATCCAGCACTTGTTGTAGTCAAGTTCAGCTGGGAGAAAAATAAGCAATCAGACCAAAAGAAGCAAGAGTTCGCTTTATTAAAAGACAGCTTTGAATTTAATTTTCTATTTTATTTCTTTTACTGTCACTACTAGCCAGAATTTTATCTAATGTTCTCATAGTGACTTCTTCAGATTTTAGATTTTCGGTCCCGGTAAAGTGTATCAACTAACCACTGTTCTTCTCATTAGAAGTGTATTTGGGGCCAGACAAGGAATAACTGCTAAATTTTTGGCTGATGCTTCTTTTTCCTGCCACACGTATCTGAAGTTACTCAACCCTCTTCCACACACCCACTATTTAAACTGGTGAAGAAACATTTACGTTTTACTAAACTGTCAAGAGAAGTACTTCCTTTTCTTAAAAAAATTAAGAGATTGATGGGACAGGTCAACCCCCTTTTTTTGTTTTGTTTTTTTTTTACAAAGAACTACAAAAATCAGAAGTTTGGTTAAAGGTTCATAGCTTTCAAGTATGAAAAAAACAATCTGGGAAGACAAAGAGAAAAACTGCTAAAAAGCTATCAGAAAAAAAAAATGCTACTATAGAACAACTGTAGATGAACTACAGAAAAAAATGAGGATTTGTTACCATTTCATTTTTGTCTCTCCCTTGCCCCTCAAATACAGCTTTCAAAACCCCTGAACATTATGTCACATTGTCCCTTGCTGTAGTAATAAATGTCTCTACGTGACCTTGTAAATAGAATAATTTATGAAAATGTGTTTCTTTGCCGCTCAGCTAACCAACTTCCTCAGTCTGAGTCATAACAGCAAAGACTGGAATTAATAGATCCTGATCCTTATTACTATTTTATCTTCTAACAGCCTGTCTTGCAGACACTGCTATGTCTGAATTTGATGTAAACAGAAGGGTTTGGTAGTCTTAGCTATGTAATTACATTTGCTTTACCCTCATTGAAATTGAGGAGAGTAACTCAAGAAGATAAGGGGATACTCTGGGGTCTTGGCACATAATGCAGCAGAGGACGTGAGCAAAACAAGCGCTTCTCTTTTGAAAACCACCAGAGCAGTAGCTAGAAGATGGTCTAGATCAATGTCAGCTCAGGATTATAAACTGTAGGAGTGACTACTGGGTAGACATGCCCTTAGACAAAGGTGAAAATCTCTTACTATTCATCTAGGCAATTGTGTGCTGGTCTTCATGATGGATGTATACCCTTTATACAGTTAGGCTGTAACCATAGGCAGTGTTTCTCAATTCATGAAGATCTTTTAGACCCACAGTAGGGAGGAAAACATCAAACAATGATCCACAAAATATCTGTAAATTAACAAATTAATACACTCCTGCAAGTATGAGCAAGCTGGCAGATTCTGGTGAAAATAATTTTTAAAAATTTAACAACATTTTTCTTTGGCTAGAAATGAGAAACATGATGGCAGCACCACACCAATGGCTCCTTGCATGTTCAAATAAAAATGTGATGGTCCTAGGATTTTAAAAGATCCAAACACTTCTCTTCACAATAAAAGCAGAAGATTATGATTATTAATAGTGAAGATTATTATTATTAATAGTAGCTAAATTGAATTCTCATCCTTCCATGTAGCTCCCAATACTAAGGGGACTGTCCGTACAAAAATGTCCTGCCAAAACCTTCCATAATGGTTTACATCCCTCTCTGAGTCCACAGAAGACATCTGGATAGGGAAAAGGTGCAGAGACTGGTGAGATCATTTCACTATCTCTAGACATTACCACTTTCCCAGTTTGCTTCCAGGTACTCCCCCAGAAGGTGTAGCAAGACCTTGCAGATCTGTCATCACAAAGTTTATTTGTTGACATGTATGAAGGTGTAAAGATACATGAGCTCCTCCGTACCTGGAAATGTAGGAAAGGTTGCTAAGCTCCTCACAAGGAACACAGACGCAAAAGATTTTGTTTTTTAAGGAGGTTGCTGAGAGACAAAATTCATCTTTTTCACACACTATTCCTATTTAACAAACCAGAAGAAAGATCTTTTAAATCTGCTTTTAGAAGAAGATGAAAGTAGCAAAGGTCTGATTTAACTAATAGAAGGTCAAATGCTTCCTCAGTGAATGTGGTATAAATCTGGAGTTCTCATAAAATCAGAGCTTTAGCCTGGAAATTTCATACAGGAAAGTCAGCTTAGAAAAAAACACAACAGAAAATATTTGTAAAACCATGTCTCTTCACTGTCATCACCAAGTAAATTAAGGGGATGGAACAATCTTACATTTAAAGAGACCCAAGGTGTGAAAATTTTTAAACCAATTGAACCAAATACACTTTTCTATTAAAATAGGAAGCCTACAGTTCATGTTGTTTACCCTTCTGATTAACAGGCAATAAAAACAAAAAAAAATAAAAACTACTAAAAGACTCAGTGAAATCAGAAGCCTCCCCAGCCCACTGTGTGTCCTGAAGTATTTTAGAGGAAGCCATTCACCTGTCGCCATGTAGCAGAGTAGAGTGAACCTTGGTAGAGTTGCTTCTACTCTCTCCCACTGGGAGAACCTTCCATCCGCATTTTTTTTACGAGGGAGTTACAAACAGAAGAAAAGCAATATTTTCCCTGTGTTTTTCTCTGTCTAGACCTAAAATCCCACCATGCTGTACATGAAAAAGCCAGTACTTCTGTACTGTAAGCTCCATGCTTAGGAATATTCTCTGAATTTCTGATGTTTGAATCATGAAATGATAAACACATTAAGAGGAGTGTGGCCAGCAGGTCGAGGGAGGTTCTCCTCCCTCTCTACTCTGCCCTAGTGAGGCCCCATCTGGAGTACTGTGTCCCCAGTTCAAGAAAGATGAGGAGCTACTGGAGAGACTCCAGCAGAGGGCTACGAGGATGATGAGGGGACTGGAGCATCTGTCCTACAAGGAAAGGCTGAGGGAGCTGGGGTTGTTTAGCCTGGAGAAGAGAAGGCTGAGATAGGACCTTATAGATGCTTACAAATATCTGAAGGGTGGGTGTCAGGAGGATGGGGCAAGACTCTTTTCAGTGGTGTCCAGTGACAGGACAAGGGGCAATTGGCACAAACTGAAGCACAGGAAATTCCGTCTGAACATGAGGAAGAACTTCTTCCCTCTGAGGGTGATGGAGCACTGGAACAGGCTGCCCAGGGAGGTTGTGGAGTCTCCTGTGGAGATATTCAAGACCCGCCTGGACAAGGTCCTGTGCAGCCTGCTGTAGGTGACCCTGCTTCGGCAGGAGGTTTGGACTAGATGACCCACAGAGGTCCCTTTCAACCCCGAACATTCTGTGATTCTGTGAATCAGTGGAAAAGTAGAGTTGAAAGAGATTTCAGAGAAGTCATCCATTTACATACCTTTGCCCCAGCCAAGAACATCTTTCAGGGTTTAAAATCCATGTATTAATTGTGATCTATTAAACTGGACTTGTAAACCACTTGTAAATTACCACAAAGAAAAAGTAAAGCTTTTTCTGTGTGAACGCACTGCAGATGCTGCAGGGTAGTGTTCATGAACAGCACAGCTGCCAAAGACTGAATGCTTATTTTCTTGACAGAGCACTGATGAAGAGAAGCAAGAATGTCAAAAATCTGATGGACATTAAACCCTATTTACAGGCTTCCTTGCTTACTGCCCTCATTGTAGACATCCAACAATTTCCTAATGTAAAATTAAATTTATTTTTAAGGGTATATGTATCATTTTTATTTCTCTACATTTTTATTACATTATTACTTCTTCTGCACACCTCTTCCATCTGTTTCTAGTTCTCTATATACCCACTAGACACAGGACAATATTCCTAAGCATATAACTGATGCACTCTGTCTCCAGAATAACTAGATGATCTCTTCAAATCAATGACTTTTAAAAGGACAGAGGCTATGGATCCATACACTTAGCTTCTACTTCCCTGATCCCTGACAGCCTGCAGGAGAGGATTATTATTTCAGGGTAGTCCCTCCTCTCTCTGTCCCAAGGAAAAATTTTGTGCATCCTAAGTCACCTCTAAAAACTATCACTGTTATTTCTTCACAGAGCATTCAGAAAAAGATATTCCTTAACTACCCCAAGTAGCTTCTTTCATTGATCATCTATCCTTAGTGTAAAAAGTTTTACCCAATGTCTCACCAGGTCTTTTTTGTTCTCTTTAGCTGGAAGTTTCTTTTAACTTTCCCCATGTAGAGGTCATGCAGAATGGTTTACTACCATCCCTTATGCAAGTATTTTACTTCTGGAAACTGTTCATCTCCCTTCAGCCTTATATTTCTAAGATGAACACAGCTAATTCATTCAACCATCCCTCACAGGCCCTGTTTCATAAATCTCTTATCATTCCTTGTATTCCCTCCCGCACTCTCTTCTGCTATAGTTAGTAACCAACACTCCTCTGGCCCTCTGCTTATGCTGGGACACAGTGCCCCAGCCCCAGCCACATCAATGCCCAGGAGTGGGGCATCATTTCCTCCCATATATGACATTTGATGTTGCTCCTTTTAACAGATATATTTATTATAATTGCTTTTCCCTCCTCCCTGCTCCCCAACAGCACAGCTGATGCAGGCTCAGTCTGTGATCTAATTCATCTCCGTTACCTGCCTTTTCTTTGTTCACTTGAAAATTTTTTTTTCCTTAGACATAATACATTGCATTTGCACTTACTGGATTTCATCTTGCTGATACTGTGCACTTTCTCCTGTTTATCAAAATCATATTTAATTTTAAACCCATTACCCATCATGCTCTCAGCTCTTCTGAGCTCCACACCATCTGGATTAACACAACATTCCCATTTTTTCATTTAAGTCATTAAACAAGGCATTATCTCTCTGCTACAATCAGCCCTCGGGGTATCACTTGCAACATCTTCCCAACATAAGGCAGCAAATAGGTACACAGGCCGTAAGTCTGTATCATGTTCTACTATGCAGTTTATATGAATGTCTCATAGCACTGTACCAGGAATCAATACATCACATCTTTTGTTTCTTTCATGCTCAGCAAACCAGGTACCCTGTCAGGAAAAAGTATTAGATTAGACCTGGTATCACAACTAGTGGGACAATTTGAAGGCTTCAGCCATAGCCCACGGATGTCTGTGGAGAGTTTTGAAGTGAGCATGTTAGCAGGTACTTCCATTATGGGTTTGTTTGCTGGAGTGGTCTTGGTTAGTTTATTTGTTTGTGATCATGTGTGATCAACTCATATTTTTCTGCTGTTGAATTCAGCAAACTGAAACATTCTTCCCTCCTGGGACTCCAAAGGAAAGCTCAAGACAGAACTGCGGATAGGTCCCCAGGAGCAGGAATTTTAGTCCTTATGGGACATCTCTCTTCCTCCTACCTCTGCAAAATCTTACTGTTGCTATCAGTAGCAACCTGTAGTTCATGTTGCTACTGGTACCTTGAGTTCAACTCACCTAGTTCCTTTCCACCTTTTGGTCACATGTCCTTCCCACTCAGCTGGTGATGTAAACACTTCTTACCATGTGAGCCTGCACACAGCCATGCATGTAAAATCAAGGAGTAAAGACAAAGCAGAGATAGGGAGAACACGATCAAAGATATTGTTAACTAGTACGGCTTCCTGAATTATACCACTGAGAGTAAAAACTACCTTGTAAGTGTCCAGCCATTGTGTCTGAAACAGCTTGTAAATTCTCTTCACAATTCTCCTAGGACCAGAACTAAAAAATCCACAGCACCTCAGTAATTATGTTCTGACCTTCCACCATCAAGGTCAGCAAAAGAAGAGAAGTGCCTGGAGTATATTAGATGGGTTGATATCATCACTTTCAGAGCCAGGTAGTCAAATACTCATCCTGCAGCCTCTCTACGTTGCTTGAAGTTGCAGGAGAAAAACGTAAATAAATGTCCCGTCCAGTGGTTCTTTACAGAGTGAGTGCTCCTTCATTACAGGAACGTAAAGGTACTTGGTCTTTATCCCACATCTGCCTGAGAGGAAGTTTTTTGTTCATTCCTGTCTCTCCCAGTCCTCATGATTTCCATCTTTTTAGCACAGCCCCCAGCCTCAGCAGTCTCAGACCATAGAAATGCAGTTGTCACAGAAGTGTGTTTCTATGCTTCTCTGTGGCTCCCGTCATTCTGATTCAATTATACTTCGATGCATAGATAAGTATCAGCAGGAATTGGCTTCTAATTCTGTCACTTATGACAGAACTGCTATTTGCTGCATTGTGTGCTCCAAGCAGCCTTGCGTTATTGCAGTTCTTTTTTGTGATGATCTAGGACAAGTTTTATCAACAAAACAACTGAATTCCTGTTCTCTCATCTTTCTTTATGATCTGAAAGAAAATTGGCACTTGATATGTCTAAAATAAGTTCCATAATGGCAGAAAAACTGCTTAAATACATTCAGTGTGCTGAAAATATCAGATAAATGGCAGGCTTGGCTCATGTTAACAAGCTTTGCACTTTTTGTGTTCTTTTCATCTGTGACAAAATTCTGCACTTACCAGCCATTAAGGTTGCATTGTGTAAGTCAAAAATGCAGACAGATATTCTGAGAGAATTTTAATCATATAATCACTGTACAAGACATTCAGACACTGTATGCTCAGATTTTTTTTTCTCCTCTTAACAAAACATTCACATAGATAAAATCAAGAATTCTAAGAGACAAGATTTTATTTATGTTCATCCAAACAGCTGTTTTGAAGATGGCAGGATTGATGGCATTATCAAAGACCACACCAACCAAGAAGTTCATATCCTAAACCAGTAAGAAAAGATATATGTAATGAGAGGTTTTAAAATCCAGAAAACTACAAATGATACCAGAGGTGATTAAAGCAACTATATTACAACAGTCTACACAAGCAGGCACTGGATATGCCCGTCTTTAATTGCTGACATTCAGAACAAAGCCTGCCTAAAGTGAACATGGCAGTTGTCCCCTCTCGCAGTTATTGTTTCTGGTTACTTGCCTATTCAGACAGTCAGCATGATGGTATGTAGAATCAGGATCTCTCTCCTATGGACCTGGGTCACGGGGCAGCAATTTGCTATTCCAGGGCACTGCACAAGGAGCACAACTAGCTGAGATTTATGAAAACACATCTGAAATTAGTATTCTGCCTTTTTTGTGTTTATAGTCAGAAGGGTCAGAAAACAGGTGGGATAAACCTATGTATTAACTTACAATTTCATTCAAGATTCAAGGTGCTCTAAAGCAAAGGAAACAAAACAGGACCTAAGAGCTCACACAGTCTAAATGTGAGGAAAACAGGAGGGGGAGCTGCAGGAGGGCAGGAGGAGGCATGCACAGGGTTGCTCAGCACAGCTTCTCAGCCTCAGTGGCTGCCTGCCACTCTGTAAACCATTGGATTCTTTAGTACAGCACCCACAAAAGCCACAAGAAAGGAGAGAGGAGTTCAAAGGAGTAGAAAAATGTCATGGCTTCTGCCAGCCATCTTCAGTCACGGAAGATTTTATCTTTACGAAGAGTAAAATTTCATCTCTATTTTAATCAGTTCATCACTGTATGGAAAACATAGAGGTGACATCCTTGGATGCACAATTAAGGGGTAAAAATGAAAGAAGAAACTGTATGACTTCAGGTTAGCTTCAGTTTCGGCAGTCTCACTTCCAGTTATCTGTGGGTTTCTGGGTCTGACGGTTCAAGATGCAGTTATTTCTGAAAACCGGATTTCTGAAAATCAGAAACTAGAACAACACTTTTTTCATGCGTGGCATATCTGAAATTGAAACCGAACAGAAAGTAATTTCAGGTTTGGTGAAATGTAAGAGGTAAAAAAAAAGAGAATCTTTCTTATGGTCTGAATTTGCAGGCTTCAGGAACTGGAAAGAATAGAGCCTGCTCCAGAAAAGCAAAACCAAAAAGCTCTCAAAATCCGCACCTGAAAGTTATTCTCAATAAGCAAAAAGAGCCGACACTAGAAAGCTCACAACACAGGCTATTTTCATATCCTTTTCAGGTCAATGAAAAAATGCAGATAAGCTTCAGAAAATTGTTGATTTTCAGAGCTCTCAATCTCTTCCCCAGAAGGGGGGGAAGGAGCCAAGATATTAAAAAATTCTCAAGGAATAGGTAACTCTTGCAGTTTTTCTTCAGAGCACTTAAAAGGCCAGTCACTTTATCTAAATTGGGAGCATAGCTCCTCATAAAGGCTTTCTAGCAAAGCTTTGGCTGTTTGCTGAACACAAATATGCAGCTTTCACAACCTGGCACCTGCAACAAAAGCAAGAGCCAGCTTGTGTTATCAAAATGACTTTTATGAGAGAAATACCTCCTAGGCATCAAAGGGACAGAAAACCAGAACTGGCTGTGAGTTTGCTGTTTTTTGTGAGGATTATTATTCTATAAGACTGCTTTCTACCCTGAGATCTGAGTAATTATTAATCTTAACTGATGAATTGTTACAACATCCTAATACTATGACAGGAAAGTATTGTAAGACTGAGAAATTGCAAGTGAAGTAGAAGTGATGAGAAATCCCTTTTCTGCTGTGATTTCAGAATTTTGTTTTCTGGATTGACATGAACAAAAAGATAGAGAGACATACTTTATCTTTCTTAGGAGTTTATTTTTTTTAATCCCTGTCATAGCACTGCACAATATCTGTATAGGACTGTTTTTAGCCAATGGCATGGGTTATATCAGGTGCTAGTTTCATCTTCATTTTCTTTAAACTGGATGATTTTTTACCATAAGGATTCCTAAGTAGTCTATTCACATTATAACAAATGTCAGTGAGCATCCATGAGTCACTGCTCATTTGCTCAGGGTATTGGCCTCTGGCTATCTCAGTTCTTGACATATTAGCCACATGAAAACATATGCTCCCATTCCTAGTGCATTTCTAGAAACACATCTCTGTCTGACTCTTCTGGTTAATAATCTCACATCTCATTCAGCAGCTTCATGAAAACCATGGGAATTACAGAAGGTTTTTCTCATGGAGGATATACTTAAACCCTCCTACTTTAATCCAGAACAAGTCCAAAGAAAGGCAAAACTAGCTGAGATTCATGAAAATACACCTGAAATGAACAGTCAGCCTTTTCTGTGTTTATAGCCAGAAGGGGAAGAAAACAGACGGGATAAGCCTACGTATTAACTCATAATTTCATTCAAGATTTAAGGTGCTCCTAAAACAAGGGAAACAAGTTGTACTGTATTTTTAAATTCTGGTTTTGTCTGAAATTCCTGGTTTAAGAACCAGGTTGAAAGAATACATGAAATTCTAACTTTCATGGACAGCTGTGTTGTGAATTCACAGGCCAGCTTTTCCCCTTGAGTCAGGCATATGTGAGGCACTAATAAAAAGCAGACTCCAAAAACCGAGGTTCTTCTGTTCTCTCTTTGCCTCAGCATGAAATCTGAATGAACTGGCACATCAGTGGTCAGCAGTTACTAAACTTAACCAAAGCATCTGCTTTGAAAACCTTTCAGCAGATACTCTCAGAAAGCTTCCTAAATCACCATGGCCTTAATAAGCTTTGCCAGTTGACCTGAGAAGAGCAGGTCAATCACACTCTTTGCTTTTCTTCACTCTTCAGTATTTTCAGTTCACTGGTCACAAAGGCACATGGTCACACTCTTCCTTTGGTTTCCTTCAGGTAACGCCATTGACTACAGTGTCTGGCTCATGACCAGTGTAGAATTTGACCTTTCACAACATGGAAAATGTAACACACAGCTTTTGCTATTTCCTCTCTGAATGGCAGAATTTCATGTTTTCTGTTGTACTCTTTCATGTATTGCCATCACACTTTATTTCACCTGATCATGACTGAGTATACAAAGTTGCTGTTTTCCCATTTGATTTGCATTGAATACAGAAAAGTCTTCTTCAGTCCCAGTCCATGTGGATAGACAGGGTGTAGGAAAGTATTTTGAAATGTAAGAAATGTATTCGATTTTAAGAATAGATGTCCCAGAGAACCAGGATTTATCTTTTTGTTTTGTTTTACTGGGCCTACCATAAGGAAAAAGGGGGAAAAAAACTATACACAAAATTTAAGTCCAAATCTGGATGTGAATTGTGGTTGGTTCATAGTCAGTTTGCACTGATTTCTGATTTCTGAGTAAAACTCTGCCACAAGTGCTGTCACCATATGCTGCCAATCGTTCATCCCAAGCTGGACTCAGAATTACTGACACATGCATGATGCACAGCAAATCCTCCAGTTTAGAGGCTGCTGTGGAACTTTGAATAAATTGTATTTCATTTATGTTTGAATCTATTTTCTATGTGCATCCTGGATTCACCTGACCCCACAAAGGGAGATGTTTGATTAGCAGTGCCACAACTCCAAGGCAAGTGGAGTGGCAGAACTCCCTTTCCTACCAATCCTGGGTCAGATGATGGAGCAAGGTCATGTCAGGGGACATCAGATGTGGAAGCACGTGAGGTTCCTGGGCACATGACAGAAATACATATGTCTCCTCTCCAAATCCTTACAGTGGCCCACATGAGGATCAGGAGTCTGAGGGAAGGCATGAGATCTCAGCACTGCAGCAAGCAGCCATGAGTTACCGCCTCCTTATTCTGCCCCTCTTCTCTTCCCCTTCCCAGCAGTAAAGCCATATCTGTGATCAATGGTAATTTGGAAAGCCACATTTTTGCTTGGCCTTTCTGAAACCAAATTGTGGCCATCTTTCATCAACCACCTAACAGCAATCTTTTCATGGTCAAAAGAAAAGACAGACCTATGTGGTAAAGTACTGGATAAGAACTGGATTTCACACTGAGCGCTTGGCTTTCATGTAGATTTACTGCATAAATGTGAGGAATTCACTTATTTACTAACCATGAAGTTCTCGTCTATTAGAGACATCAGAAACAAATATGCAACAGGTTATTTCAGGTCCCACTTAGAATTTTACAAAATCTAATCAGCATAATGGTATGCTATTCAAGCAAAGACCATAATTCAGAAGGGAGGAAAAGAAATACACTTTTATTGGTCCAAACATACACTTTTTCTTGGAAAAAAAATGGAATTATTAGGCTAGCTTCGTTAAGAATAAAAAAAGAAAAGTAAAACTGGAAGTACAAGAAAATTTTCAAAATAGCTGTTGTTTTGATACTGCAATATGTTATTAACATAAGCAGTCGAGTTTTTTCCTGGTATGAATAGTATGCCAGTTGTATGATATATCAGTTAAACCAGAGTGGTATGACAGTTACCTAGAGGTCTGGTATTCCATGTTTTCTTTACCATGCTGCTGGTGGAGAGGGCTGCAAAATCTGAACTCTCTCTTTGCTTTGCCATTCAAAGATCTGTATGGAGCTGCTAGAAGTAATCTTTGAGAGTTCCTCACTAATGCCAGTTTTGTCCCTTTTGTTTATTAATTCCCGTACTTGGCCTGTCCAGTTCCACTGATGCCCCAGGACTCGGGAAAGCTCTACCACCTGTGTGAGTTTTCTCTCCAACATGCAGCCCTCTTATTCTTCCATGCTGCAGTGAAGAACAACACTCAGTCTCAGCACCCTTGTTGACTTTCAAGAAGATAGGACAGAGTAAGATGTCTTTGCCCCATGACAGGTACTTGCACAGTAGGTGTGATTTAGACCACAGGCTCCCCAGGACTCCATTCAATTCATCGCTACCTTCTCCAGCTGCCAGCATCGAAGATGGGTTTTATGTAGCTCATCGCTTCAGTCTTCTCACCTGCAGCCTATTCATATACTCAGCAGCGTGAAAGACTGCAACATTGACAAGGACTTATGTTTGCATGTGGTTATGCCTTTTTCGTCTCAAAAATCTTTACTTCCTTCCTCTGTGTGCTGCAGAGAAACTATCTTATGACTGAGCGCTTTTGTGTATACTCTTAAAGCTTGTTAGCAATCGGCTGCTTGTTAAGAGCTGACCAGACACAAAAGTTTGGCATTAAAACAGTGCATTTGAAGACAGCAGAGATTTTCTTAGATGTGCTAATTTTTGTCTGCTTTACAAATAATCATCCTGGTCAATTGTTCCTAGGCTAAGACAGGGATATCTAGTAGCAAATTTATGAAGTCTGGAGTATCTAGGGTGGTTTAAAATACATTTGGCTGGCTATTGGAGGAATATTTAGTAGCCATTTTACCAAGCCTGGAGTATTCGAGGTACCTTAAAATACCTTTGGCTGGCTATTGGCTGCCTTGCCCAACCAGCAGCTCAGGAAAAATTCTAGTGTATCATCACTTAAATCAATGCATTCAGATGCAATCTTATTCTGCAATGTCCTTGCATGTTTACTAAATGCAATCTAATACATGTTAGACTTTTGCTATAAAAATATGTGGAATTGTCCCACCACATTCCAAGACAATTTTAAGTATTATTAATTGCATCTCTTCCCCCAATCTACTATGAGACCTTTCATACAATATTGCAATTCACTAATCTTTGTACCTCTTGAATGTCCTGGCTTTTGGAGACATAACCTAGGTCCAGGCAGCACTAAACGTAGAGGGCTGCTGTAGCTAGAGCTTCCAACATGCATACTGCTGCCCACTTACCACCTTCATGAGGTCATGCATACTGCTGCCCACTTACCACCTTCATGAGGTCATGACAGAAAGCTTCCAGTTAGCCGATAAAGCCATCCCGTTTTCACAGTGCCCTCAAGTAATACGGGGGAAGAAACTTCTGTGTAAGGGAGAAATTGCAGAGGTGGCCTGTGTTCCCAAAAATAACTGTATCACACCAGTCAGTGCTGGAAGATTAGGAAGGAGACAAACAAAACCCAATATAACTTACTGTTCATTTTTCATACAGGAGATGCTAATCTTAAAATATGTTTAGTCTTCTGAAAGAAGCTGCTCTGAGTCCCTCTTCATTTGAATGTGTTATGGTAGTCATTATTGCCATTATATTAATAATGTTTTTCAATCCCCTTTTCTCATCTTTGTTTAAATATTTGAATTCTTTTGAATCTCAAGCAAAGCACAAAATATCCAGTTTCCTGCATGAAATATTCATGTTTAGAAGAGACAAAAAACCTAAACAATTGTAGAGGAGAGATTATAAACCTGCATTTATAACCACATTCCAACGAACACAAGGGAAAATAAATGGGTCAGTAGAGAAACAACAACAAAGGCTCTCAAAGGAAAGAGGCCAAATCTTCAGATAATGTGAACTGCAGCTTCATTAAAGTCAGTGGAGCTATGCCTGTGTACACCAGCAGTAAATATGGCTCTGGAGCTTTGCTTCTACTGGTGTAGGCCATATGGTAAGCCTTCACATGACTGAGTCCTCTTCATAAATGAACGATAGTGTTTAGTTAACTTTGTACGTATGAGTTTCCTGTCTGTGACTTGAGTAGCATCCATGAATAATTCATGGTGGAAAATTACAGATTTACAGTGCTTTTCCATCATTTTACCACCAGGATTGTACTCAGCACACTCAGATAGTAGTATTTCCAGAGACTTAATTCAGTCAAGGCAACATAATTCTCATGTAAGAAGTAATTATGTGGGTAACACCTGGTGTCCGCAATGCCTTTCTCACAAATATGCTCATATTTGCTTGAATTTTGGCAGCACAGTAAAGGACAAAAGACTGAGAACGGAGACGAGGATGCTAGACCCAGCTGACTTTCATAGAAACTTTTGTGTGCAGAGATATTTAGCAAAGTACCTGCAGAGCCTTCAGTTGCAGCAGCAGTGCAGGCGGGTGTGAAGGAGAGCAATGTGTGACCGCCAGCCCAGACATCTACCAGCCTTGATGGAAGTTGAAATAACAAAGTCCAGAGCCTGGTCAGAGCTCATGATCCCCTTGCTAAGTATGAAAAGCATGACAGCAGAGTCCCGGGACCAGATCTGCTGCTCCATCCCCGTTGCTTTATTTTGTTCCATTGGTACAGGGCAGCCATTAAATACACTGTAGGTGCAATTTGATTCATACACCGCTTTTGCATGGTGAATACAACACACATTATCACCTAAATTATCTGAAAGACATTTTTTTCCTGCCTTGTCTCACATTCAAGATCACCTATTACACAGGTCAAACAACAGTACTGCTCAGAGGGCTTCCTCTTCACAACAGAATCACTTATTTCACTCAATTAATTACAGCAGACTATGCAATTCTTAGTGTGTGAGCTTTTAGACAAAATGCACACATGTTCTTCCTCCCTCTCCAATTGCAGAGCATGCCATTCTTCTGGTATTCGTCACTTTTCCCTCCTTTGTACTGTAACCACAGGGTATCCATAAATCCCATCTCTGGCTACAAAAAGTCAGTATGCTCATTCTGAATTTTCAACTGCAGCCAATTTGCTGCTTGTCTGCTGGCAAAAATCTAGATTTGCCAGTGTACTGTATAACTTGAAAGTGTTAATCTTTTGATTGGTTTGTTGTTTTCTTTCTTTTCTCTGTCCTAAGATGCTGGCCTTTTCAGCAAATGTCCAAGCCTTCAAAATCAGTTAGTAATTTTGAACTCTCCTTTTTAGTGCTTCCTACATCTGATACATCAATACTACCTCATTTTCTGTCAGAGCTCAGTATTCAGTCTTGGAAAACTGAACCTTCAGGATAACCAGTCACTAATGCTCAGTTCGTATTTTACTCCCTAGCCCCTCAGACACATATCTGTTAAAGAGAGAGAGAGAGTGTGTGCGCTTAGATTTGTTTCTTTATATGACATATTCATTTACTTATCAAAGAAAAAAAGAGGTGAATACAGGAGAAAAAACAAGTAGCAGCAATGAATTTTGAGTCGGACTACACTGAGCATGCAAGGAATGACTATCTGGAATCAGGACTCTACTGAATCTAGTCCATCACAGATTTATGAAGAACACCCTCATTATTGCCTACAGGAATTTTTCTAAAAGGATTTCAATCCAAAATTTAGGTTTTGAGAAAGAGAAGGAAGTTGGTGAGTCATAAGGTTTTAATAAATCAACTTTGGCTGTGTATTTGCAGGATGATCTTACATTCTCTTGCTTTGAATTAATGAAAGGAAATGAACTGGCCTTGACAACAGCCCATTAGGACTCTAAGATAAACCTTTTTCATCTAAGAACTTTAAAAATTGCCAACAATTTTGCATTATTTAGACAAACTAATGTAGACTATTCCTTTCCAAAAATAACCTGCAGAGCCTTTTTAATGTCTAGTTCTGTCTGCTAGAGTACCTGGAGTACCAATCACCAGGAAAAGCAAGAGTGTCTCACTGAGTCTGACCTTCAAGGAAGACCTGATGGTCAAAGGTCATCATCCTTTCCCCCCAGCTGCAAATATTCCATGAGGAAAAATATCAGAGACGAAAACCAATGTCACGAGAGATATGGATTCTGTCCAATATCTGGGAGGATTTCATCCCCAACAAACAGACCTGGGAAATCAGCAATTGGCAGATCATCTCCGGAAGAATTAATGGGAAGCTGAGAGTGTGTTTGAAGCAGACGTTCTGAGTATTAATAGACAGACTCCTACTTGCAGCTGTCAAATCAGGACTCAATGTAGAGGAAACAAGGGTACCCAGAAGAAGCTCAGATGAGACCTTTTCAGAACAGGGCACGGTATGAAGTGCAAAGGGTCTATGAAGGAAATGGAAAACCGGGAGAAGTGGAAGAGATCTGAGTTTTGTCCTGCAAGCTGGAGTTGTTGTGAGGACAATGAAGGAATTAACTATCTTCAGAACTTTCAATAAAGAAAATTATAGCGATTTTCTGTGAAGGCACTATATCAGCTTATGGACCAAAAGTCATGGCAAATAATATTTTTTTAAAACATTTTATGATTCTTTTTGAAGGACCTAGTCTGTCTCAGCTACCTTCACTAACATAGACCTTCAAAAATTTAATGTCAATCATAAATGTTCTCCTAAAGGAGCTCTGGGTTTATGAGATCCAGGTAAAGCAAATTAAAGGACCCTTACAACATTTTATTTGCATCTTAGTATGAGACGACCTTGACAAAATTAGATCTTCAGGTAATTACCATAGACCATACGAAAAACTTCTTTTGACTATGAATCTCGTAAGTAGCAAATTCCATCTTTAAAACAAGTTCAGTTCTTCCCACAAAAATGTTTGGCTCAACAGATTAAAGACTTTATGCATAGAAGCATAAACTAGTTTATCTTATTCAGAAAGTTATATTCAGGAGGAAGTTCTAGTCAGAATCTGTTGTATCTGTTATATTATATATAAATAAAATTAGTTTAGTCCTTTCCATCCGTGATGGAAAGCCATGTTCCAGATCCACCAGATGCCTTTATAGTATTGAACTAGCAGAAGCCGAATAGATCATTATGATGATTTCCATATGTACAGATTAACGAAATTTCTACTGAGAAGGATCCATCATTCCTATTAAAGGAAGGAAATAGGAATCCATATCCTGTTCATTCACAATTCCCGAAAGAACTGAGCTCAGATAATAAAATAAAGGCCAAGTAGTTAGCCAAGGTTCTATGCAAATTATAACCTAATAAACTTCCAAACTCCCTTGTTTTATTGCTTAGAAGAGAAAAAAATGAGAAATCCTTGCATAAAATCAGAAAGGAAATAAAAAGCAATATCAACAAACTACATGAGTGGCTCTTCAAAAGTTCACTTCAGACTGGAAAAGAAATCTTACTTCCTAACTTGTTGTCATGATGGTTAAAGTAACTGAAACAATTTTAAAAGATGCCAATGCCTATGCCCTGTATAGGGGAGCAGAAACAGGCCACGACGCAAGGCTTTTGAAAATCGTTCCTCTGAATATCTCCCCCCACTGTGGGGGGTAAAAGGATGTTTGCATTGAAGTCAACAGGACTATTTATTTTCCCAGTTTTGCATGTGGATAAGCACCTGAGTGAACTGGGACTTCGCAGTCTAGCCATGATGAAATCAGCTCTGATTGGTATTTCTTGTCTATGAAATAGATCTAACCGTGTCTATTTCAGGTCTTGTAAAAGCTAAATTTACTCAAATAACAAAGGTGAACCTAACTTGCAAAAAAAGCCAAACTGATACAATATGTACGTTTAGGAGACTTCTAATTCCAGTACAGAACAAGTCTAATCCACCTGTCAAAGAGTAACTCTTCCAGGACTGTGGTTAGAAAAGGACTAAAGTATTAAGCAATCTCATGTAGCTTGGACAGAAATAGAACATTAAACAAATATATAGGTTTCATGTAAAAAAACATGTAATAGGAATTTGCAGGCTTTCTCTTTTTTTCTTGAAAGTGGAAGCAGACACACTGTCAGAGAATTGGATGGGTAACATCTGCCCATAATTTCCCAGGAACCTTCCTCCAGCTACCAGGGCCTTCCCAAACCAACTGAGAGCAACTGCACAAGGATATTGGCCAACTACCTCGATGCCTTTGGGTGCATCCTTCTGCTCCCATGGGCCAGGGTGGTCATTCATCTCTTGCTTTTGCTCTCTTTCCCCAAGAGCTAAAAACCCTGGTCTTCTCATGGTCACTGTGACCAAGGCTGCCCTCCACCCATACTTCCTTGCCTTGCTAAAGTCAAAGAACACAGCATCCACTGCTCTTTCCTTGCAACATAAGCCAAACACCTCAGCAAAAAAAATAGGCAGTCAGGGTGATCTGGCATGATTTGCTTCATATTTCCAAACTTGCTGTTGCCCACAAGTATTTGCCGTCCTCAGGATTGGGGAAAAATATCAGTATTCCAGCACTCTTGGGTGGTAATGACCTTGCATTTTTTTTCTCATATCTTTGTATTTCATTTCTTTTTTTGATTATAAGCCAGTGTCTTCTCTCAGTATTTCACCCTGATTCTTGAACTTGTGTGGGGAATTCCATTTTTAGACTAGGTGCTGAATGCCATCCCTCATCCACACTGAAGGTAACTCGAAGTGAGAATGCACAGTTTTGTTTTAAAAGTGAAATGTTCATGTTTGGAAAATAAAAAAGGTTAAAAAAGTCTTCTAATATAAGACCACTACAGACCTTTCATAACTGGGAGCTCCTTCCATAAAGTGGCAGAAATTAGATGGGAAACCTTTTAGTAAATCAAACAAACTAAAACCCAAACCCTTTCTAGCCCCCAGCATACACACTCTTCTCCCTACTAAGTCCTAGAAGCTCTGAAGTTTTGAAATATTCATCTGTTATGAAATTCCGGAAATTAATATCGACTTTCTTCATCTGATGCCTGAAAGTTGACTTTTAAATAAAAATCTCCTAACTGTTGGAAGGGATTCTATCAATTTCAGAAGTTGCTGTGGAAAGATGCAAAGTTCTCTTAGGGTTTAAGTACTTAACAGTAATTTCAAAGTGTGGTTTCTTCACCTTCTCAGGTGTGTAAACTTTGATTCTAATCTCCGAGCTCAAGGTTTTCTGCTCTTATGACAAACCCTGAACACATAAGGTAAGTGCAACGTGTAGAACAATGTAATGATAGCATTTGAAGCTCTTCTGTTGCTACTAAAGCACTGTCCTCATAAAATATACTACTGCAGAGTCATCATTCCTCTAATTAATTGGCCTATTAAATAGGCCTACCCAGATTAAATAACCCAGTACCCACTGTTGCCTCTCTACAGTGAATGAGGGAGAATATTTTGGTAATGTCAATACTAACGCAGGTCTGGCATCAGTCAGTGTCATGAAACTGAAGGAAGAAATATGTCTTCTGGGATACTGGAAGACTGTTACACAGAATCTCAGTTCAGTCCTTATAATCATGCATGGATGATAGTCACTCAGATGTAAGGGCTGCATAAGCACCTCAGGCACCTTTGGGAATTTGATCCTCAGCCCCTTGAGTGACCCAGCATGAGGAGTTCTCCCTCTAGCATTCCTTCCTCGAAAATAACAAGGAGTGGGAGAAACGCATTCAACACATGCAATTTCTCTATTGCAGAAAAGGCTGCTGTGATATGAAGATTATTAAATAGAAAGAGAAGCAGCAAGGCAATAAGAAAAAGAGGAAAACTACTGGAGTCTTAAAGAAGACTCTGAGATATCATGGGGAAAATTACTTAGATAAGCCTAAACATGTCCCAGAATAGGCTAAAAATAAATAATATTTACATCAGAAATCCATTTTCTTGCCATTTTGTAGGTCAATTGGATTGGCAATTATTTTTCTTATGTGTTTTTTATGTCTAACATAATGTGTTAGTAGACTAAAAATATACTTTGTATGGTGTATTTCAGACACAAAAATACTCCAGAACTCTTCAGGCGTACTTCACACAGCTGCAGAAATTCAGTGTGCACATACTCGTCTGTGCACTTTCACTCTCACCTGACTTGGAGTAGAATTACTAACTTGTTTAAGATTTGCCGAGTTGCAGGAAGTGGATGTATGCGTTCCAGACAAGATAGAAGAAGAAACATGACTGTCTCAGGATTGACTACTGATAGTGCTTAGAAGGGGCAGAAAGTTGTAAGGCAACGTGCCAAAAGATCTCAGGCTGTGGAGATGCAAGCAATAACAGAGCAAGTGCAGAAAGAGAATGAAACAGAAGTAAACAACAGGCTGACAAGCTCAGCTACAGCAAGTCTCTGTTGTGTTTTGAAAACGCATACAGACATACTTTCTCTTAATTGAGAAAACATTTGACCACTACCAACCCCTAAGGTGCTACTGATCTCATCAGACCTGGGGTAGAAGTATGATGATATTCTGAAATGCCTGTGAAACCAGTGTACCATGATTGACTGACTGATTGATTGACTTACTTAGGTTATATCACTGACCTTATTTCCATCACTGAGCTCCAAAATCTACATGTCGTGTTCAAACACCTAGATGGAAAGAACTCTGTGAACTCCGAAGACTTTAGCAGCAAGAGTTAAAAGTATAACTACCAGAAGAGAGTAAAACCAATCTATTGTATTTCTATGTGAATTGTAGAAAAATGCAGGAACTAGGGGATGAGTAAGATTTTCATTCTTTCAGGTTTTTGTCTTGCCTTCCTCTGAGGAAGCATCATGTGAAACTTAGTAAGGGTAAAACTAAAAAGGTTCTACAGAAATTAAACAAGTTCTATAAAAGTAGCTTTACACCTATTTGTGGGATTTTAACATAACCTTTCTTTGGGCCACACGGCACATATCAAGACACCAGATTGATTCAATCAGACAACTGTGCATTCACAAGCGTGTCAACACCAGCTACTCCATGGCACTCCCCTAAGGAAGCCATTTCCATTAGAAAACTACTGATATAAGAGCAACTTTAACTGCCATAATAGGTTTGGTTTGAAGTCATCAGGGTTTACACCATCCCCAGACTCTTGCCTTCTAAAATCTTTATCCACATCAATGTGAATCTTCAAATGAGATCGCACTCTTGAGCAGAGTCAATGAACATTTAACCTTGCATGCCAACAAAAAGTCACGGCAGATCTCTGTAGTCCTGCTTACCTGTATCACCCGGGCCAGGCAGCCTCCCTGTGCACACCTTGGATCCTCTCCTTCCCTCATGCCAGGGTTTCTTCAGGTGGAGAAGGCACAGTGTGTGGCACAGTGAGCACCCAGCTCATTGTCTGCCTTCCCCCAGAGTACCATCTATGTCTGTGAGAATACTGTCTGTCCTGTGAAAACCTGCAGTAGGAATACAGTTTGCTTCTGAAGTTTTTAAGAATCTTCTGAATCCCTAAAAAAGACTATTATCTTCTCTAAACTTCTGAACTTCACATGGACACAAAATATATACCCACTTTATATATAACTGTTGACTTAATTAGAAAGCTGCCCTTTATCTAACACAAAGAAAAATGGCATTTAAAGCATTTCTAACTCATTTGATTTTCTGTTCACTCATTAGCTGTGCACGTTTTTCACCTGTATTTTTCATTATTCACAGTAAGTCTATTTTTACAAGAGTATTTTGACAACTTTTTAACTGCAAATGCTCGCTGATTTTCTGGCAGTCCTCTGCAGAATTTTTATCAGGATATGCTTCCATGGCTTGGTACCAGCAGAATTCAGTATTTGCTCTTCCAGCAGTTTAACTCAGTGTATGAATATTGCAGGGGGAAGGGGGAATGACACGACTCTAACCTTTTAAATTACCCAGCCCTTAGCAGGTGCTGTTAATTTGTAAAACTACATTGACCTCGGTGGAGTAACAGCAAATAACGTGTTATGGAATTTCCCCACTTTGCTTACCAAACTTTCAGGATCCTGCTGTTATTACTAGTTAGTTGGTTTGATCACAAGGCCTTCTGCTGGGATAACATGATGTGTTTGGTGTGATTAAATCATTACTACACTCATACACTAATTCCTCCCACAACTGATGACTTCTTGCTAAAATAGTCAAAGGGGGCCCAACATCCACTGAACACCTATTGACTTTAGACGCATAAACTCACAATATAATGACTCATCTGTATCCAAGCTAAGTTAATGAACTTCACCAAAGCATCTGCCCTGAAAACATTTCAGCAGATACTGTCAGAAAGCTTCCTAAATCACCATGGCCTTAATAAGCTTTGCCAGTTGACCTGGGAAGAGAAGGCCAATCAAACCTTTTGCTTTTCTTCACTCTTCAGTATCTTCAATTTGCTGGTCACAAAGGCACATGGTTACACTGTTCTTTCAGTTTCCTTCAAGTAACACCATTGACTACAGCTTCTGGCTTGTGATGAATCTAGAATTTGACCTTTTTCAACACAGAAAATGCAACATGCGACTTGTTCTACAAATGTAGCTCTTCCTTTGTTTAGAATACTGTCAACATATACAGTGTTTTACCTATTCATAGGTTATTATTATTATGGTTCTACTGCTTAACACCAAGAATAATAACACGACATCTCAATCTCAAATTATGTGGATTAGCTCCTATTCCAAATTTGCTACGGGTTTCATAGAAAAACAAAAAGATTGAGCAAGGAACAAATAGCATTGTTCTAAATAAAAATGTAATTTTTTAAAATTACTTATTTAAACCAGTCTGGAGAACTGCATAAAAGCACAAGTATTTTAGTATGAATAGTGCTTATTTTAGATTCAGTTTGTTTCCCTGGGTGTCTGGCACCACTGTAACTAAACCATTTGCTGTACAAGGCTAAAGAGATTCAACTTTTTCCTGTAGACAGGTTTGGCTCCTTGACAAACTTGCAGTGCTCCACATTAGCTGTGGGTTGTTAACAACGCAGGGATAGCACATCCAGCCCTGTAATTTTGAGGGGGTTTTTATTATTATTAGTCATCAGTGAATAATTCATAGCAGCCTTAGTGAATCTTGTTTCTTTCCTTGTTCTGCAATCAGCCTATGCTTCTTTCTCAAATATTTGTTGCTCCCCAAATTATTTGTCAAATGCAGTTTGTAAATTTATCAAAAGCAGCTTCTTGTGAGTAGTTGATAGACAGAATTCAAATGCATGATCAGGCACACAGGGCTCAGAACAACTTTCTTATTCTATTAATTGCAAAAGTATAACTGTAAGACGCAGATTTGAGTTAGAACTCATTCATTTAATTAATCGGGTGGAGATTTATTTGTGGGACAAAGGGATTTCTAATTTCTTTCTTCTTGTCTCTTCAACAACATATGATGCAATCATACAGCTTCCAACCAATCAATATAGTTCAGGACTTTTATCAGCCCTGAACTGATGAAACTTTTTTTTTTTACAAATACACTCAAAGTTCATTGTCCTTATGGAACCTCCTGTTCCTAATTTATTAGGATATCTGCAGGAACAAAGCAAACTCAGGACAAAAATATTAAATTTATATGTATAAATAATTTTAGAAGGCAAAAGACACAGAATTCATTCAGTTGGATTAGATGAATGCTGTTAGACACAACTGAATCCACTCCTGTAAACAAACCAGTAGCTTAATCAAAACCAGAAAGTTTTCCTCAAAATACTATCTGCAGAAACCACCTGCTGTTTTTGGTAGACTCAGATCATATCAATTTGTTATTCCCTCACTTTTCCCCACTCCAAAATACTTACAAACCCTTATTAGAGAGAAGTTTTCTCTAAGTCACCTCAGATACTTTTCTTTGTTCAGTGCGTGCATTTCTGGTTTTGTCTTCTCCTTTTGTTCCACTCCTAGCAAAACCAAGTAGTTACGTAGTCCCAACTTACAGTTCTACATGAAATATTCCCCATGGCTGGGTAATGCTTTGGGACATTTAAGTAATGCATGAGGCTAAGCTACAGTTCTGCTTTCCTCCCTATATATTTATTCAGGTTTTGTTCAAGATTTTGTGTGCACGTGGCAAACACTTCAGTTTGATATTGAAGATGGCCCCTCCATGGCAAAAATTACTCCGAGACTCTAGAACATCTTTCCTGTCTGTAGTGAAATTCATCAGCTAAAATAGTATCTTCCCAAGTGTTATTACCAGGGACTTTCCTGATGTCTGCAGAAAAATTCCAAGGTAGGGGACACTGAGTACTTTAAATCTGATCTGCGTTCCAAACAGCCTCCAAAATTTTCATTTCTCATCAGCCTTTGTCAGCCATAAAAATACTTCTGCCATTAAAGTTAGTAGCAGCCAATGCCCAGGTTGCCAGCGGTTAATGTCACTGACATACAACCAGAAATGCTCCGTTTGCTCCCTTTTTGTAGTGCCTAATTCCACCAGTACTCCCACTGATGTCAGTTTGATGGGGGCAAGCAGTGCACAAATTCAGCATTGGCAGCATTTGGCCTTCAGTGGTGGGTGTGAATCTTATTATGAAAATGAGTAAAGGACAGAGCAAAATCTTGCTTCTCTAGAAGCAAGTGAGAGAAGCACCTAAGCTCAGTGTGCCAGTGCACTCTGCAATTTCTGCTTTATTCCTAGAGGTATGTGTTGTCTATAGCAGATTCCTCCTCTGTCTCCACCAGCTCACTTACAGAAGCTACTCTGCTGTGGAAATAACCAGGACAAGACAACAGCTTTCTTCTAGAAGCCTCTCATCTAAACTGTCTGTGGTCATATTAACCCAACCAACTTCTTACATAAAAATTCTTTCAAAATACAGAAGACAAAAAGGCGAGCTATCTGAAGAGCATTATTTAACAATTTACCTTTCAAATGCACCAGGCTGCTCGGCCTTCCTTTTCAGTACTTCCAATAAAAAGCAAGAATGCATAGCTCTTTGTCGACGGATAGAAATGCACAAGGCTTCAGTCACAAAAAAAAAAAAATCTAAGTCATCTTCAACATGTTGTGATTATGTCTCCATTTTTGATGCTTTGGCATGTTTTCTGGAGATTTACTCAACAGTGTTTAGCCACACTATCCTCCACCACTGGGAGGAGTGGTGGATACACCAGAAGGCTGCGCTGCCATTCAGTGAGACCTGGACAGGCTGGAGAGTTGGGCAGAGAGGAACCTGATGAGGTTCAACAAGGGCAAATGCAGTGTCCTGCACCTGGGGAGGAACGACCCCATGCACCAGTACAGGCTTGGGCCTGACCTGCTGGAGAGCAGCTCTGTGGAGAGGGACCTGGGTGTGCTGGTGGACGACAGGTTGACCATGAGCCAGCAGTGTGCCCTGGCTGCCAAGAAGGCCAATGGGATCCT
>Ga0065711_1000384_pt1 | contig 69822 bp, 44 predicted proteins | sample Hoacrofraction12_FD_59098 | JGI IMG/M metagenome (GOLD analysis project Ga0065711, IMG submission 59098) | Hoatzin crop microbial communities from Cojedes, Venezuela - Epithelial fraction 12 v2 (version 2) | ecosystem: Host-associated > Birds > Digestive system > Esophagus > Crop | place... | reverse complement strand
CCCCTCATTCAGCAGCGGCCCCACGTTGTCCCTAGCCTTCCTTTTGCTGCTGATGTAGTTGAAGAAGCCCTTCTTGTTGTTTTTGACATCCCTTGCCAGCTTCAATTCCAGGTGAGCCTTGGCCTTCCTCCTTAAAAAGTAAGCTTCTTAACTTCCTTCTTAAAAGTTAAGCTTCAATAATTATTGCTTGCAAGTAGCAGAACAGTATCGGTGCTCTTTTCCACAGGGATCTGCTACCTGTATTAGGAGCTGCCTATGTTAAAACGGTCCCTTCTGTAGAAGCAACCAGCAATCCCTGTTTTATTGACAAAAATAAGGCTCCTCAGCTTTAGAGGAAGATGTACATAGGTAACTGGTATGTCCTGAACTAATGTCCCAATGAGACACACACAAGGATTTCTTGGTTACTGTGCTATTAGTGTTTATCTTAGAATTTATTTTAATATTAATTTGTCTGGTTTTTGAAAGATAAGGTGAGTTTCCTTTGTGTGCATGAAGGAAATACTCCTTCTACCTAAGCCCATGCCACACAAATGTGCATAAAAAAATCATAGCTGTACTTATCTCTGTGCAACGTTATGAGACGCTAATGATCTTGTTTTCTACAGCTAAAATGCTACACATCATACTGTTACTATAATCTCCCCATAGAGCCTGTAAAAGGAAGGAATCCTAGGGCAATTACACATAAAACAACCTCACTACGTTTCAGATACACAACATGAATAAGGAAAATTTTAGTAGATGCTGTGACTAGCATTCTGCAAGTATGATGAGTACATATGTATCTTTAGCAAATTTGTTGAAGTCATAGCTGATGAAGAAAATTCTCATATTTTGGACAATGGCTACTTTAAAGAAATACAAGCAGCATAATTTTTTTTTTTTTGAGGGTTTATGCAAGTCTGAACAAAGTTTGGACCATATCAGTTTACAGACAGTCCTAATGCAGGTGAGACTTTTAAAATCAACTTTGAAAGTTGCAGCTTCAAGCTTCAGTACATGTTGTCTTGCCATTTCTGTAGTGCAAAGGTACCTGTGGCAATAGAGATAATCTTACATTTTTACCTAGGAAAAATTCTTTGTGACTTCTCATAATTTATGAAAAAAAATTTCTAAATCATGCACTGTTGTATTCTAAGAATTAAAATTGAAAACAAATTATTGATTGGGTAAGTTTCCAAAGAATTGACTGGACTATATTTCTCTGTCATTGATTATCCATATCTTTGAGGCACAAAAACCAATAACTTCTTTCTAGTTTGAGCAAAACTGTGATGCCAGTTGGAAATCTTTTGTCAGTATGGCCTGTGATCTTTTATCCGCATATTGAGGAGTCTTTGTTGGGCAAGGTCTTGAGATGTTTTTGATACCTGCAGCTCTCATTGACCCAAGAGAGATCAGTAGGTAATTCAGTAGCCTGCGGTATCAGCCTGTTGAAACTGAGCCCAGTCTAGTGAATATTCTTTGAAAACCTGTTAGAAGGCTGCTGTTGTTTAGAAGACCCAATACTTGTTATAGATAGCTTGTGACATTCCCATCCGTCTTCTCTGCGATCAGAATAAATTAAGAATTATAGATAATGCAGGAGCATTCAAAGATAAGAACTCAATAATACTGTACTGATTTCTCATTTCTATTCCTTTTCTCTCTTCAGGCTGTAAAACTCCTTAAAAATGAGTAAGTCTTTAAAAATAAATAAAAAAAAAACTTTTACAGAAGAAAAATATTGGTTTTGAAACAACAATAGCAATATATTGGGGAAAATGTAATTCTGTTCTGCACCGATTAGAGAGAAATTCACACTTATCCCAGCCTGCATAAATTCTAGAGATTAATTACAAATGTAAAAGTTGCATTGATTTCTGCTCTCCCCAAAGTTACAACGTGCTTGAATCTGATTCTGACTAATGCCTGTCTATGACAGTGGGCCAGTTTCTGCCACTGTAAATTTATATGGATACATTGATTACAGGAGTGTCATAAGCAAAGGGTGTAGGCCATTATGAATGATATGGATAGGAGGTGGAGTGTTGAGACTAAGCATTGAAACGAGAAGGTACAAAACTGAGTATCAAAGGCAAGAAGTTTGATACTCTCAGAAATCAAAAAAGCTGTTGCTGGGTTAGGCTTTGAGTGAGGTCTTGTCTGAAGGAGCAGACCAGATCTGTCAAAGGGTTGCTTTGTGTCATTTTTGAGTTGGTGACATTAAGATGTTTTGGAGGAGAGTTGATGAGAATATTGATAAATTTTCACTTTCTTTAAAATTTGACCATATAAATTAATACTAGAAAGGGTAATGAGAACTAAGTCACCAACTACCACCAGATGTTTAAAGATCTCTTTATTATCTGTTACAGTTTTCTATAATGATGCTTGCTATTTCAGGCTAGTTCTTTAAAAGTTGCTGTTGATAGCTCCTGAATTTCAAGTATGATTTTATTTTGAGGTTTTGATAATCTGTAACTGGTTTAAGCTGAAAACTTTATTCTCTCTCTCTCCTCCCGGCCTGAATTTAGCCCTAGACTGCTTCACTGGATAGTCAGAATTGAGACGGATGATCTGCACGCCTCGCTGAATACTGTTGTTTATGGGGTTTTTGAGAATCTACCTTGTGCGAATTGCGTAAGTGTAAAGAGGAGTTATGATGAATTGCTTTGTCAAAGAGTGCCCTGGTAGGTTCTGATTAATTTTTGAGGATGATTTTTAAATATACTTTGGTGAGAACAAGAAAAAGGCTCAAACTGAGTTTTCACAGATGAAGTCATGCAGCTTTTTGGCTAAGTAATAAGGCAACCTGGGAGAATAGCTCTGGAGAGGACAAGTCTTCAAAATATCAGCAATGCTGGGATTGTAGTCCATAAAGGAGAAGCAAGATGTAACATGAGATTTTAGCTGCAGCAGGAGAGGAAGAGTTTCTCTTCTGTGGCTTAGGCTTTTCAGGTCCCCATCCATTTGTTCAGTGCTTTGGCTGCATTGGTAAGCAAGGCTTTTTCACCTTGGAGTGGAGAAAACTCAATGCATTCTAAAGATCCTGAAAGGGACCTTCCAGGTGTCTGTCAGGAAAGGAGGCTTTTTCAACCAATCTCTCTTTGGAGATACCAGCTGTACATAGGGCAATTTGACAGATAAATAGGGAAGGAATGAGGAGGGATGGAACTGGTACACTTTCTTGCTGTGTGAATTGCCACAGTGCATCACACATAGCTGCCAAATTTCTCCTTATTTTAATGACCAAGTGGACATCAAGCAGCAGCGAATCTGTGGTTCTTGCTGAATGTTTCACTCAGCTCTGGATTAGAGACTCTTGTCATTCAGAACTGTGATTGTCATTTGCCCACTAATTGTAGCTGGTGTGGCTTGCTTTAGTTTGCCTAATTGAGATTGGATTTTATTTCCCGAATAATAAAATTCTTTCATAAATGGGGACTTCATAATAAATAAAAAAATTATCACAATATATCTGATTTTCTTGAACTTACTGAATGCATTAATAAAGATGAAGAAGACTAAATGCATAGATAAAACGGAGATGACTGTTCTTTTGCAATGTGAAAAAAAAGTTGTTTGAATAGCCCTTTCAGAGCATGAGGGAAATGATCAACCCCATGGGAACAAACTGTCAGATAAATGCAGATAAGGAGGCGGTACAGGAAGAGGTCAAGGAAGCTGAGGGGGTTTATTTCCTTTTTTTGTTTGGAGGTTTTTGTATTCTTTTTGAACACAGCATTCAAAAGGAGTTGGACTTTCTTTAGTTTTACTATACACCATTTCATTTCCCCTTTCATGAGGAAAGAAATAAAAGGACATTTCCATAATACTGGGACAGATTTAGCTAGGAGAGTAGAAGTCAGTACGTCCAGTTGGCCAGTTGAGGACCTTTCTGATTACAAGCATTTTGCCTTCTAGTGTTAATTGGACATACCTTCATAAAGCTATATAGCCTTCCCCACATCATATATGTGACACATTTTCATGTACTTTGAGAGTGACGCCTGAATGAGACATGCTTGAATAACAACAAAGATACCTGTTCTTTTCAGGACATTATTAGTTTCATTACAGTTCAAGATAGGAACCTGCCTATCTTCCATAATATTTTTGAATCTGGCAGTATAATTTAACAGCGAACATGTAAATGTAGTTAAGAAAGGGAATGGAGGGTAACCATACTGAGCTGCAAAATGACTGAGTTGGTTTTGATTTGACTGTATGCTTTGTCCTGCAGCTCTGACCTGCTCTCTAGCCTTTCCACAATTACCTGCGATAGATGCATATGGTTTTCTGTCATCACCCTCTGTTTACAGGAGAGAACCTATAGCTGGCTCCTCAGCATTGCTTTGTTTCCTGTTGCTTGGTCTTTCCAATTTCTTCTTGAAGGTTCTGTGACAGCTTAGGGAAAAGTAGTGAGCACAAATGAATTGTACTTTTACTATCTTCTTTGTCTTTGTGACATATTGTAATTCTTTCCCAGTGCCCAAGTATCCCAGCTTAAATTTTCCCGAGAGAAGGTAAATTTGGGTGACTTCTCTTTTTTGATGCCCACCTTGACGTACTTTAAACATTCCCTTTTTTAAATGTCTTTGTTCTTTAAATCACGTGTATTTATTCTGTGTTAGGCACTTTAATCCCTAATTGTCTTGAAAATTTAGGCTGATGTGGTTTTGTATTGCAGTTGAATGCCTTCTTGATGATGAGAACCCCCCAGTATCACCTGTCATTCCACAGCAAGGTTTCCTTTTATTGCTCAAGTTCTGGGAATAATTCAGTTTGTTTTTTCTCCCAGTTTCCTGCACCATTAAATGAATTACTGTTTCCCGGGAGAACCTGTGAGTGTGTTGTGTTCTGGTTCTGGGAAGGATGAAGATGCAGTTGGAATATCTGAGCTGTTTTTTTCCCTCAAATAATCACAGTCTTGAGTCAGTCTTAAAGCACGTTTTTCAGAAAGCTTTTGAGTATTTGTTAAGCCTCCATAGAATGACTCATTATTTAAACGATAAAGCTGCATCCTGCAGTTATCAGAGATTAGATCCTTATCTTCTTGTTCTGCTGTTTTGGATATAAAGTTATGTTGCCTACTTTAGGTTTCAAATTTCTAGGGGTAGTGAGACACTGCTTGTATTCAGTGTCATACAGTGCAATGCATGTTATGCATATATATGTTGCTATGCAGGTGCTTTTTCTTAAATAAAAGCCTCTTCCTATACAGTATTTTCTTGTATTTTAGCATCAAATAAAACACCATTAGATTTAATATCTGTTCGTATTTGACCTGGATGACCTGTTCTAGCTATCATCCTGAGCTTGTCTCAATTGTGAATGCTTTCCTGCATATATAAAATTAGAAACTTGGAAGAGATAGTTCTTGCATAGTCACAACCAGGAGCAGAAATAATGAGGCAAAGTAATGAGCAGAATTTCCAGTTCTGTAAAGGTCTGGAGACATAGATTTGAGTAGCATTTAGCCAAAATGTCAGCCATATATATTGAACAGGTTCATCTTAACACCTGGCTAGTGGAGCCAGCTGGACACAACTGTGGGATGATAGCTTGTGAGATGAAGCATGGCTCTTTGCAGCCTTCCTTGCTTCCCCCTCCCCTTCTGAAATCCTGAAAGCTAAATACGAGGCCTGCTAGGCAAAGGAAAGGCCACACTGAAGAGCTGTGCACCATGAAACTTCTCCAGAGCTTCCTCTAGTTCTGTCTCCTCACCAACGTTTCTATTGCTCTTGTAGTTGTTGAGATCGCATTTGAAGGCCCTTGTGAAAATGTTACTATTTCCCAGCAGGTGCAGCGGTTTATAAACCTCCCAGGATACAGGATTTGAACAGCTTGGTGTTGTTGGCAAACTTGTGGAGGTTGCACTCAATCCCACTGTCCCTGTCACTGGCAAAGATGTTAAACAGTGCTGGTCTCAATACCAACCCCGGAGAAATACCACTTATCACTGGTCTCCACTTGGACATCAAGTTGTTGACCACAACTCTTTGAGTGTGACCATCCAGCCAATTCCTTATCCATGGATTGGTCCATCCGTCAAATCCATGTCTCTCCAATTTAGAGACAAGGATATCATGCGGGACATTATCAAATACTTTGCACAAGTCCAGGTGGGTGACATCAGTTGCTCCTCCCTTACCCACCAACGTTTCTAACCCCATCTACGAAGGCCACCAAATTTGTCAGGCATGATTTGCCCTCAGTGAAGCTATGTTGGCTGTCACCAATCACGTCCTTATTTTCCATGTGCCTTAGCATAGTTTCCAGGAGAATCTGCTCTGTGATCTTGCTGGACACAGAGGTGAAACTGGCTGGCCTGTAGTCGCCTGGGTCTTCCTTTTTTCCCTTTTTTATAATGGGGGTTATGTTTCCCCTTTTCCAATGACTGGAAACTTCACTGGACTTCCATGACTTCTGAACTATGATGGATAGTGTCTTAGCAACTTCATCCGTGGGTTCCTTCAGAACCTGTGGATGCATGTCATCAGGTCCCATGGATTTGTGCACCTTCAGGTTCCTTAGATGGCCTCAAACCTAATTTTTGCGTACAGCGGGCAGTTCTTCATTCTCCCAGTCCCTGCCAGTGTCTTCTGCGACTTGGGTGGTGTGGCTGGAGCACTTGCTGGTGAGGACTGAGGCAAAAAAGTCATTGAGTACCTCAGCCTTCCTGCGTAACCAGGTCTCCTGTTTCCTTCTGGAGTGTGCCCACATTTTACCTAGCTTTCCTTTTATCAGTGACAAACCTATAGAAGCTTTTCTCGTTGCCCTTCACGTCTCTGGCCAGTTTTAATTCTATCAGGGCTTTAGCTTTTCTAACCTGATCCCTGGCTGCTCAGACAATTTCTCTGTATTACTCCCAGGCTACCAGTCCTTTCTTCCACCTCTGTAGAACGCTTTTTGTGTCTGACTTTGTCCAGGACCTCATTGTTCATCCATGCAGGCCACCTGTTTTTTTTGTCTGACTTCCTCTTTGTTGGGATGCATCGCTCCTGAGCTTGGAGGTTGTGATCCTTGAATATTAACCAGCTTTCTTGGGCCCCTCTTCCCTCCAGGGCTTTATTCCCAAGGTACCGAGCCAGGTCCCCGAAAAGGCCAAAGTTTGCTGTCCTGAAGTTCAGGATAGTGAATTTTCTGTGTGCCCTCCTTGCTACCTTAAGGATCTTGAACTCCACCATTTCATGGTTACTGTAGCCAAGGCTGCTGCTTCTGCAAGAAGAGTATTTCCTAAAAACAGGTGAACGAGCCACCCTTTACACAACATATCTATTTAAAATTAGTCATTAGGTTCTGATGTTATAACTGTGTCCTGAAGTTTCCTTTTTGTTGGCTGGCTTTCTTTTTATACTGGCTTATGATATTCAAATTTATATGTTGAGCTGGAGGAATTTTAAGTACCAATTGAAACAGTCTGAAAGGAAAATTTAATATTTCTCTGAGAAATTCAAAGCAGGAGGAGTTGCTAAATTATTAAATGGGGGAAAAATATCATTTTTTCCCCTAGGAGGACTTGAACTAACCTGAAACTATTTTTTTTTTTTTTATTGTATCCTTGTTTAACAAGGGATAAAGTTTCATTTTCAACTGAAAATACTTAAATACTGACAATGCTTCTCTGGTGTACAAAACTAGAAACAGAATGATATATGCTGTGATAGGACTGTGGGTTTTTTTTACTTTAATATGTTTCATGTATGAAGGCATGTTTTGGTTGGGGGTGTGCATATTTCCAGAATCAACATGTTCCTGTGGAAAAATATTGACTTAGACAAAACTAATATTGGCAGGCAGATTATTCAACAGCTGTAGGTACAACTCTGAAACAATTATGAAATTGACTTGAAATACAGGAATGGTGAACAGGATTTGAAAATTGACCAAAGTTTGTTTCTGTTATGACTTTATAAAGGGTCTATCCAGTATATGGTTGTCTTGAAATACAATCCTTGTTTCCTGCCTGTATGTCCACACGGATCACCATTAGAGCCGGCACTTGAGTCTGCTCTCTGAATGTGTAGCATGTTGCAGCTGATGCAGCTAAAAGCAACCTACATTGTCTTACCAAAGCCAGGTACACCTCAGTTGTGTTTGCTGACCTCTTAAGCATAATTTTGAGGCTGTTAAAAGTTTGACCTGTTTTAGGAATATACAACCTTGGGAGCAGACAGGTGCTTTAAAGAGGGAGATACTTTGGCTTTCTCATCAGGTTACACCAAAAAATGGAAAGGCACCTACGTCAGCACTAGCTGCGTGACATGCAGATAGTATTTTCACGGCAATCCTGCTGTCCTTTATGTGGTGCTCTCATTAAGTGTAATGAGGCTCATCTAAAAGTCTTAATAATCCTTCAAGATATTATTAAATCCTAATTATTCATGAACAATGCTAGTGTATGTGCTTGAGGTCAGTGTAGCATGCAAGTGATTTAATTAGTGCATCATGTCCAGTTGTACTCACTTATATTGTTTTAATTAGAATGGTAATTGAGAACTGAGTATGTATTTTTTGTCTTGAAATTGCAAGTGCCTAAACCTATTTGATGCTGCTGTAATTACTCCTTGCATTACATCTTCTACTACCTCTCATTTATTTATTGTTAAATTAAGACAATTTAAAGAGGAGATACAGCTATTGCATAAAGCTTATTAGTTTCAGTCTGATGAGATGATATGACGTAAGTCAATGATCATCAGAGATGACTGTGAGATGGAGTCTTGCCTGTAATCTCTAGTCCTTCTCTGCCATGTTGGATCTTTGGTTGTGATTAATAAGTGCAAATTCAGTGCAAATGCAAGGAGATACCTTTTGTATCTTTCTGTTACTTTGTGTGCTTTTTCTGATGCTCAACTCATCATGTCATTGTGTACTCTAAATATCAGCTGTGATCTTAACTGCTTTCACTGCAGTATCTTCAAGAATTTTGCCATTACAAAGTTGACTTCAGTGTTTTGGGAGAGAAAGTGGAAAGAGGAATAAGAATGCAATTTTTACTGAAGTAAAGTTTGCAAATAGATGCAGCCTGATTTGAAGCTTGCATTTAACATTTGAGCACATAAGAACTAACAATAATTTCTGTTGCAGTGGAACATCTGTTAGATAATCAAAGCTTGAATTAATGGGGAACTGAAAGAAATTAGCTAAAGGTTACAAACTAATTAGTATAATAATATTATTAAACTAGCCCTTCCATAGCTTAAATTGCAGCCAGATTCTATAATATAAATAACATTATTTTAAGGGACCCAAATCTTCATCTGGAGAACAAAATTAATCAGTGGAAAACATTTCTGCAAAGTTTGAGAAATTACATTAAATTGGTCTAGGAATATACTTTAATATTAAATTTAAATGAAAAACAAACAAAACCCTTTCCATTTTGGATTTTAACCTTGTAGTCTAACAAGAGGTCAAAAAGGTTTGTTTTCACTCTTTATACCATCCGTATAGTGAAATCTCCTTGGAAACAAATGCAGCAGCTTTAATTGAAGAAAGTTCATTATAACTGAAATAAGCTGTTAATTTTGTTGTGGATAATATTGAGAGAGACCCGCTTATTTCCTTGACTTCACTGGCTGCTACGGCCATTTTCCTGCTTTCACTCAGGTAAAGGATGTTTTGGATGTTTTTTGATATTGGGGAGTATCACGTGGCCACTAATTTCAAAAGGGGACAGCTGTGGATTTTTTTTTTTTTTTAATTTTAAGATGATATGTAGATATTGGTTGAATATTCAGAAGTCTGAGAGCGGAGGGATTTGGGTGTGTGGGTGGAAATGTGGTGGGTGTGTTGACAAGCTCCTTCACAGTTACGAAGATCTTGCTTCTTCAAGGGCTGTGCTACCTGGAAATAAACCGTTCTCTGAGAAATTGAACTTACAAAGTCAGATTTCTTACAGATTTCTTTTTTGGATTGTGGCTGGAGTCTCTGTAGTCTAACAAAGTGAACTTCTCGCTTTCCTGCGGCTAGGCAACTCATAATCTTTCTTGTGTTAATTCTCTAGTGGCAAATAAGTTGAGCTCACTCTTCAGTCTTTCCTTGGGCAAGGGCAGTAATAACATATCTCATTTGGCTGCTTGCTTGTTTTCCAAAAGTGTGAAGAAACTCAATGTCTTTGAGGCAATTACTGCTGTATTAAAAATAAAGGGTCAAGGGCTCAAAAATCAGTGACGAAGAGAGGAAAGACATGGTGCATATATGTACATATGTTACATGCTTACATAAGCGTTTTTTCCTTAAAGGCTACACTAAAAGCCTCAGTGTTATCTTGGCAGTAAGAGCTAATACAACTCTTACTTGCACTGCTATATTGACATCCTGTGCTGTCACATTCCATTGCTCCTGAGTTCTAGTACGGATGGACGTTGTGGCTTAGTAAGGGATGAGCTAATCTTTTTGTAGCAGGGGCTGCAAGGTCCCAGTAAAAGTCTCCTTTTGATTTTGTGCATTTGAAATAAATAAAGTGTGTTTTAAATGAATAAATCATTAAATAACGAATAATAATGATTTGCAAGAGTTTTGGAATAAAAGTACCCAGTGTTGTCTTCCAAGCAACACAGTGAAATCCTATCATGGCAGCTTTTGCTGTACGCTTTTTTTTTGGTGGAGACACCTCTAAGAATACTTTAATGCTAGCAAGGAAACACATGTAAGAAAATGGACAACTGTATGTCATGCACATTGCTATACTTCTTCGTCATCAAATTACCTTCCTTCATCTGTCCCACTCCCAAACCTGCAGCTTTGTGTGGCAGGCTTGTGCTCTGTGCAAATCTCTCATTTGTCACTTTGCAAGGTTTGCTGTGGTGAGTTATTTGATACAGGCCAGAGAACTGACTGGGCTGTTCAATTAGCCAACTTTTGAAATATCTGCTGAGGCTCCATCCGGAACTTCTAAACAACTTCTTTGACTTGTCTGGGATAAAACAGTTTTGGTACCTTTGTAGAAAGTGCTGTTTACTAATAGTCTCCCTCTTGGGTATTTTTGTTTGTGTTTTTCATGGAGGAATGCTCTGGTCCCATCTGTCCAGCAGTTACTGCTGCATTAGCGCTCTCACTTTTAAAAAAACTGTGTTAGACTTTTAGTGTCTGAAAAGGAAACACAACCTTGAAAAGGGAGAAGGATCACGATACTTGCATAAGCTTTCTTACAAAGTTTGGTTAATGTAAAACACAAAGTCATTTGGGATGTAGCCTGCTGGAAACTTGGAGGCACCTTCCCATTTTTTCAGCAAGAATCTTTTCCTTTTTGAGTGGAGGTTGCTAATCCTTTATTTAGCTGTAGGTAGAAGTCCCTCAAAATCAAGGTTGATGCACGCTGGTGGTGTTACTGGCTTTGGTTACATGCCTTCTGCCACCAGACAGCCCACGCTGGGACATGGAACACCTCCTCAGCTGGAACTTGCCCTCCCTCCATGGAAAGACAGAGCTGCTCAGTTTCCAGAGCTGTCATTCTGGCATACTTTGTACACACAAAAGATAGTTCAAAGCAATAGATAATTGTTCTAGTTTTTTTCCTTAGAATGCTCCATTACACACGCACACGCATATGTGCACTGAGTTGTGCATTTTCTCACTGCCCCAGCCGCTCCGTATGTGTTTGCTGCCTGCCTCACCGCTACCCTCTGGTGTGAGTCAGCAGTCTGGGAGGGAAGGATGGGCGTTACAGCCATTTTTCTTGCTCCTCTTCAGAAAAGAATCCTGCTTCTGTGACACAGAGAATAAAGCTGCTTTACCCAGCCCTTGCTAAAGCATACACATTGGGCTCAGTGTGATATTTTCTTCTTATTGGCACCATTCAGTGTTTTGTTCCAGTGCCCTTCCAATTATTACTGTATATTAATTTTGATTAGACAGGAGGCTGCTTTGTGAGTCTTGACTTCCTGCCAGTACAATCAAGTGTGAGCCATGGGAATGAAAAGCAAATGTTACTTTCAAAACCTTGTGAAGAATATATTACTTATAATTCACAGTAAATATATATAATTTTAGAAAGAATAAATGTCTTTGTTGGTAGACCAGGAAATGAGATAAGGCATCCACCGTACCCTGAAAGGGGGAAGAATATCTGAAAATAGATGCTATATCTGTATATACTATGTTGTTTATCTGTATGTTTTCAGTACTCAACCTCTGTATTCTTTCAATTTTTAATCAGCTGTTCCTTTAATGGATCAACAGCTGCTGTATAAATTAGAGAAGTAGAACCAATGTCAGCTAGAAAAAATAGGAAAGGCGTAGGTTCCTAACCTCCTTATTGCAAAATATACCACAGGGAATTTGGGGAGGATTTTGTTCAGGCAAGTTCTGTGGTCTGTGCTGTTGAGAAAGGGAGAGCACAGTGTCCCCCTCTCCCTAGTCTCATCTCTGAGTCTATGAATTCTGCAAGTTTAACTCTCAGAGCTCACAAAAACAGAATTGCAGTACTTGCACAGAGCTTTTCGGAGTGGGGTCTGAAAAAGGAGTTTAGAATTTATTTCTTTCCTTTTTCTTGTTCTGCTTATTTTTCTGGCTGAAGTAATTGTCTGTCTTAGTCCCCTTGTTCACCTCACTACCTTCTTTGGCTGATGACTACTGAGTTGTCATCATACATTACTTACTGTTGAGAGGATAACTCCTGTGGCCCTGCTGTATGCAGCTCAGTCAGCAGCAGGTGCTGGAAGAGCAAAGCATGTCAATATTTCATGCATTTAAAATCAAACACATTGACTCGCATATGGCTGCTCCAAGGAGCACTATACATAAGTCTGCTTTCTTTATGTAGGTGTGCTAAACTGCTATTGCAAATGTACCACCAGCGTGGCAATATAAATGTGATGGTAAGTAAGCAGTATGATAAAGAAGCATCATCTAGGCTATGAAATGAAGTATCTGAAAATTACAAAATAGCAGATATATGGTTGGAGACTGAACAGGATTTTTGTATGTATGTACAGGAAAATCACGTGTGATCAAGGAATTATGGAACAGGTCATAAGGGGTGTACACAAAGCAGGGAAAGATTTAGTATGAACACTTCCTACTTGTTTACTTCTGATTTTACAGCCGCAATATTATTTTAACTTAGCCTTTTGTATATAACTGAAGTCTACTGGAGTTAAACATCATACACTTGTTTTTACGTTTTTCACTGCTTAATCACTGCCATCTCCTTAACGTCTTCCTGCAGAAGATGAGCTTGAGCTCTGAATTTTTAGTATTGCAGCATGGATCCCCAAGAATTGAGCTACAGAAATTGCTCCTCTAACTGGGCAGGATGAGAAGGCTTGCAGGTCCGACAGGGGGATGTTGGGTTATTGGCAATTTTCAGTCGAGGAGGAGTAGCTGAGATGTCTCGTTGCTTTCTTAGACACATTGTGCACATTTTAAGCACCATTCTTTCCTCTCTGGATGTGCTAGTACAGACCTTGGCTTAAGAGGTTCATGTACCCTTGTTGTTCTTTAACTTGCCAGCAGAAAGGGGACCACTCAAATGAAAGGGAAAGAATAATTATTAGTAGTCTACCTCACTGCCGAACTGAAAACTAGGAAAGGGCATCTCTGGCTAATGAATTCTATGTTTTTAAGTCTTCAGCATTAGAACTGCACCAAACAGCAAAAAAGCTCCTCATGATAGACCTTAGGCTGACTGCTTAGAAACTTCATATTTAGGGAACATTAATAGCTTCTCCAAAATACACCACCCCCCCTCACCCCCCCAAACAAAACCCCCAAACCTTTTGTATTAATCATAGAGCAAAGATCAACCTGCTGCTGCAAAAAAAAAAAAAAAAAAAGGAACTGGACTTTACCACTTAGAAGTAAATTTTTAGTTTTAAAATTATGTTACTATGGGGCTGAGACAGTCATTGAAGAAATCAGTGAACGTTTTGCAACTCTGGGGAGAGATGAAAGCATAGCACGTTGACATTTTTGTCCTAGCTGATTCTTTGTACCTTAGATGGGCATGTAGTTGAGGTTTGACTATCTACTGAGCACGGAGGTGATACTGCAGAGCAGAGGAAAGGGAAACAAGAGGAAATGTACTGTGTGAAAATCTTTCCTCTAAGAAATTCTCTATAGGATTTCATTTTTCTGGGCTAGAGTTTTGTCTCTTAATATTGGTTTTATAACTACAAAAAAAATTATTTTGGTGTTTCTGTTTTTAAACTGGCTGAGAAGAATTAAACTTGATGTTTTATTTAATGGCGAGGATATTGTTATTGTCTTTTTGTTGAAAAAAAGAACTCCCCACTGTCATTTTAAGTTACCATATACTAATGGTATTTCCTACATGCAAACTGGAATTTTTTTTTAACTGTGGTTTCCACACCACCCATTGTAAAACACTGCAGCAATCTCAAAACAGTCTTGCTCAGAATGTAACTCTGCCAGTTAATGTAGCGTCTGACAGTTTTTCGATACTCTTTTTTTTTTTTAATTTTTCCTAATTTTAAACAAAATTACTTACTCTTCTTTTACTCTCTTTCCTCTTTTGATGTGCCTGGCTTTAGGAGGTTTGGGAGTCTCAATACTTATCTTGAGGGACACTGCAGCAAATCATGTTGATGCTGAAACAAAATGTCTCTGCTTTGATTATATTGCAAAACTGCAGAAGGTAAAAACAGAAGCCTGGTAATCCTCTGTGTTACGGACTGAGAGAAGGTGGCAAAGGCTAGACCCTGCAAATTAATGTAATAAGCAGAAAGCAGATGGAATTGAACAAAGCAATAGAGGCTTTATAGGAATGCTGTGCTTTTGGAAAGACTTTTAAAGGCATATTTTAAGGAAATTATTTGTCTAAGCTCTGCTCTCTTTCCTGAACAATGGGTGTCAGTGTTATCTCTGCCTAGATACACTGTCACATGAAAACCCCCATCCGTACATCCCACCCAATTTCAAAACCTACAAATGTATTTAATCTCTCAAAATCCTTTCACAGAACCAGGGGACATCAACTCTCTGTCACCAGCCTGCTCTTGACTTTTGAAAGAGATTTATTTTACCACCATGGACAGGAGCAGTGTGTCTGATGTTAGATGTTTGCAGGTATATTGAACAAACTGTGCAGTGTGTAAGATTTTCTTTTAATTTCCTCTAAGTAACAAGTGTCTGTGTAAAGGGAATAAGCAATGAAATTCCTGACTTTGTTGCTAATCCTTTGTCTTATTGGCAGTTGCGCAGCAGTACCAAGGGATTCCCTCCCTGCAATGACCGCCATGCCTGTTTGACTTGCTGAACTGTAGTCTTTTAATTTTATAAACAGGATTTTCAAAAATAAGTGCTTGATATATGGCTGAGAGGTGTTCATGCAACTGTGTGTACATTTTCATACACGTAGAGACACAGGAATTTAATGTATTTTTCTTGATGTGTGACAGTATTGATAACAGGACTTCCAGAACCACCTGTGCAGCTTGGGCTGAAGGAGTGGATCTCTGGGGAAAATAAACAAATAGACAATAAATAAATATTTACTTATTTGTTTTTATTTTCTCAGACATTCTTCAAATTTATATGTATGTATGCATATACATATATACACACAATATGAAGAGTTTGCCTTTTTTTTTTTTTTAAAGGCTTGGATGCAGAGTAGAAAGAAATGCCAATCCTGCACTGGCTCACATTTTAGTTTACAATGGAAGTGGAGTGACTGAGAGATTATGGGCTTGACTTGCATTGTTCTCATTCACCACACTTAGGTTTTGTCTTCCTTGGGACAAAACATGGATTCTTTTTAGCATAAAGTGATTATCTTCTATGCAAAACCAAGAAAACAAAGCCCAAACCTTCTGATAAAGATTTTACAGTAATAAGACAGATATTGTCATCCCACTGTAACTTTCAGCGGCCAGCCCTATACAACCATTCTTTTCCTGGGGTGGACTAGCAAGAAGCTAACTGTATATTTCTGGTGTGTTTTAGTGGATGTTTTCAGCCATGTTTAACTAACATAGCTGAGGTAACCTAACAGAACAATGTATTCTTTGTGACCATTGATTCTGTTCACTGAGACCACATACTCTAGAAATAACAATCTATTCTCAAGTTTTATGAAACGATAGGCTAGTACTGCTGGTGCTACCTGTTTGTCTACGTTGTACAGAATGATGAATGGATGTTTCAGACTTTGAGTCCAAATGTAGGGCACTGTGAATGAAGACCCACAAAGTATATCTCATGTAGGTGATGTGAATGTGGTGGGTCAACTAACTTTTCTTTATCATAGAGCTGGGGACTTGGAAGGAGTCACTTCAATTTGTTTCTCTGCCTTAATTGTGTATCAGCTGGGAAGGATGAACAGCTGGGCTTCTCAAATTATAAATTCACCTTACTATGTGCTTTATCTGGGAGATACGCTCAGCCCAGCATCTGAAATATACTGACAGGATTGAGCCACTTGTTACTGAAAGTATTCCTGAAGGAGGATTTGTACTTTAGTATACTGTAGTTCAGTGGTTACAGCACATGCCCTGAATGTGGAAGACCTGGTTTCTCAAATGTCTGCCAGGTTGGAGATATCTTCACCTGGTTCCTGATAGCCTACGCTTAGACTCTGAAACCCTGGAAAAGGCCAACTTTTAAGATGCTGCCTTCAAAATAACGTGTCATAATAACCACTTTAAATGGATTTGCATGAGCAAGCTCTGAAACAAACCCTTCAAAACAAAATTCACTTTCATCTAAGGACACTGAGCTGCTTCAGAACAAACTCAAAACAATCTCAAATACCGGAAGCAGACCTTAACTAAGCAAGTCGGAGCACTCCATGGCTGCAACCCTACTGTTTCTTGCATTGACCTAAAGCTGCTTCAACTCTTCCAGTGTGGTAGTCTTTCTGAGACAGGCTGGTCTCCCGTGCATTGCATAATCTGAGGTTCTGACTTCAAGTTTCTGCTGGAAGATTAGAAGCTGTAATGCTGTCCTTTTGTGCACGTAGTCTGTTGAGACTCCATTGTGCCATGTCCCTAAAAAGTAAAGGACTTTTTAATCAGAATTGGTAGCTGTGCTCAGCGCAAGGGAGCATAAGTAGATCTTTAATGAAAATTGCAAATGGTTTGCTTTACCAGTGGATATGAATTTTCTCTCTGAAGGATTCACTGAAAGCTGTTTGAAAACCACCCGATTAAATGAGAAAAGAGGACCTTTAGAACTACTTTAATTCAACAAACAGCCTAGAGCATGAACATCATTTGACAGCTGGTCTCATCCAGACTATTGACCTTCTGACTTCCAGTCACAGTCTGTCTCTTTCTGCTACCATCAACTTCTAAAAGGTGGATGCCTTTCTAAGAAATGGTCCTGGACTAAGCAGCTGGGTTCCTGTTAGCCCTGAAATCTGCACCTAGCAGTCAGCTCAGTTCTCTGTAAGTCCTGTGCCGACTTTCACTTCTGTTTCATTTAAGAGGTTTAGCTCTAATTGTTTGTGTCCTACATACCAGTGTTTTCTTAGCATGTGTGCATTATGCAAGTGAGGGTCATGCAGAAGTGCCTGAAATGGATTGAGCCAAAACTGTAAAGTCCCTATGGATATGTGCAGTGATGTGCTAGATTCCAAAATGGTCCTAAAAAAGCGCTATCTACTTTTTCATGCTGACACCTCTCAGCAGCACTTCTTTGCTTGGGATGTTGCACCGCAAGGGTATAGTTGCACTGTTTTAGGAACTAGAGTGGTCTGATCTAGCTTCAGTGTCTGTGCTATGATCTCACTTTGCAGTTTTAATTGTGCTCTTAATAACCTGGATAAAACCTTCTATTCACAACAGTCCTATGGGCTAGCATTCCTTTGACCCTCTAATTATATTTTAAAAGGAATAGTCATAAACTTCAGCCCTGATTTCTCCTAGACTTCTCCTACTTGAATCTACACTTACCCATGACTGTGCATGCAAACAAACGTATGGGACAAATTTCTTAAGTCCCTTCTAAGAATCATTATTTACTGGGGCCACACTGGCTGTGGAGCTAAGGGACAGGCCAGTGATCAAACTGTTCTGCTGCGATGCTGTTGCTCTGACTGCTGGGTGCATGCAGGCCGATCTAATTTTTGGTTCTCGGAATACTGCAAGGAAAAGTTTATCCTCAAAATGACAAGTCTCTAAAATATTAAAATCCTTGTATGTTCCCTGCTGTCCTCAGCTCACCCAGCCAGCTGGCAGAGAAAAACTGAAGGAAAATTTTAGACATTCTCCCTCTTCTCTAAGGAAGGACTTATGTAAGTGTATACTGGCACATATTCATGTATGAGCACATATACAAGGACTTGCTGAAAATACACTTGCTGTATTAGTTGATAAAAGTTCCTGGGAGTTTAAATTTGGTTTTCTGTTTCTGTACAAATATTAGAAGTACCAGCTCTTCAGTGCTGCAGTTAGGTGTTTATAAGGTTATCCTTTTGTGTGCAACAACATGCAGCTCAAAAAGATCCACTAATTTCATTTTTTAACAAAAGGTGATTGAAGCAAGGGCTATAAATTACTTAGAAAAGCAGCTAGGTTGTTTTCTTTTCACAGATAACAGTAGATGTTCAGGAAGTCTGTATTATCAAGTACCATACTCCACAGCTCTTACTAATTATGAAAGAGAAGTGTTATACTGCTTGCAGTAGTGCAATTAGCCTGCACACTTAAAAGATTTTCAGAGAGCCCAAGTCTCATTTTCCAAAGTGGCTTTTATTAGATGCATAGGGTGATTAATCCCATTGATGTGGACTCTGAAGTTAGTGATAACTGTATAGTAGAATATCAAGAGAAGTGTTTATCTGAGAGTAGGAGGAATGGGGGAATACAGGGCTAGAAACCCTAATCTGGAAAGGAGCAGTGAATTTAGAGAGGGCATTGGAAGGTGTCAGGAACTCCATGTGGTACTCGTGCTCAGGACTGCATGAGGTGTGACAGAACACTGTCGAAGATGACATGCAAGTACAGGACAGATGTGATGTGAAGACAGATGGAGCTGTGGCAGTGCAGACAAATACAGCAAAGTATGCCATTAAATCTGAGATTAGAAAAGGATGAGGAAAAAATGACATAGTTAGGAGTCCCCAAAGGCAGCACAGTAAATTCTGCTTTCCATGATGGTTTAAACAAATGGAGTTGCATCAATATCAGAAATATGAATAAAGAAGAGATTTATAAAAGTTTTGACTAGATTTCACATAAGAAATTCAGAGAAGTTATCTGAGGATAGGATGCTGTATTTGCACTAACAGTTACTCCAGATTGTTGTTGCTAAAAACAAGGAAGTGTTTGGGTTATATGTACGTGTGATATATTTTGATGAAGTTTCTGATTCCTATAAATTTTAATTTTACTTTGTGCCTCATTATTTTTACCGTCCGCTGATAATACAATGGCAAGACTTCTACTTTTTGAGGGTTTCTGGGAGTAAACTTTTCCCTAGGTGCATACACATTATTTCACTGTTACTCTCGGTCCTTTCTCTTGTGAGTGTGAAGCTTAGTCTCTTCCTCACGGGTTAGGACCTTTCTTTCTATAAGTTTCAATATCTTTTCTTTGTCATACCTTCTGGCAAATTTAAAGGGAGGCAAATTGGATATAATAGAGATTGAGTTCTTTTTCTAACCTTTTAAATAATTGAGTTCCCTCTGCATCTGTACTGTCCAAGAGAGCCTAATCCTCTCTCTCAATTAATGAACCTTATCATATCCCTGCTTGCCAAGTATTCCTTCAAGAGTCTTTCCTCATAACAGTTTTGGCAGTAGACTTTTGTTCTTTCCTGAATTATATTTTTCATTATGGTGATGCCAGGTGAGTGTCTAATTAGTATAATTCAAGATTGCATAGTAGGAGACTTATATGATTTTTTTTTTTTCCTTTAGAAATGATGCACTAAGAAATGTCTTTCCTTGTTTGCTTATTTTGAAACAAGTAGGAAAATTTCAGTTTTAATTACAGACTTTATTTCAATGGCACCTAATAAATGTATTTTGCTTCTGACCGTTGAAAGGGTTATTGTAAGTCAGGGACAGAAAGTCAGTCAGCTATTTTAGTAGGAGCCGCAGCAGACAACCTCCAATGTATTTGAATTATCTGTTTCAAATAGTGCTTTTTCACACAGGACATGATTGCAACATGAATCTTTTTTATTAAAATAAAAATTCTAGCCTTTAAAAAAGCATAACACTTTTTAAGACTGGAAAAAGAAGTGAGACTCCTTGAACAGGTGACAGCATTTTTAGCAGGGAAGGCAGATGTGATTCATATATGAAAGATGGCTGTGAAAACAGAGAGCTTCCTCAAAGGTCTTACAATAAGTGAGAGGGGCTTCTATGCAAGTCTTATAACATTAAAGGAAAATATTCAGCTGGAGAGGTGTCATTTATCAGGACATGACACTTGTAATTCTGCTTTCCCCAAAAGTACCGATTTCCTGGTGAAAATGGTCATGTTTCATTCTTTTCCGGGGGCTGCCATAGAAAGAAGGCAGGAGAGTGTTATACTTTTGTACTTGATTCAAATACGTAATACACCAAGGATTTTACTGCTTCTTCATTATGAAATTATCTATAGATCTATTTGTTTTTCTTTTCTTTTTCTGAATACGTTTAGCACAGAAGTAGCATTGCTGGACACTGTGCTGCTTTGTATTATCATTTTAGGGTATGGGTGCTAATTTGTGTGTATATGTATTAGGCTTTCATCAGGGTTAATAGGGAGCAATCAGTTCAGCTAGATTACCATGACTCTTGGGAGATTTCCCATCCAGCGAGAGGATGTTTTGTCCCAGGTTCCCACATATTTGCTGAATTTGGTCTTATACCGTGAAGAAAAGACTACTCCAGAGCTTTGTTCCTCGTAAATACGGACAGTAGAAGGCAACTAGCTAGTGTGATGGTAAGATAATCTATGCAGATGTAAAGACGTATAGGTGACACACAATAGAGAATACCGAGAGAAAAAAGGAAATACAAAGATGAGGTGGAAAGGAGGCACTGCTTTGCTTAAGGCAACAATTTACAAATGGAGGGAGTGCACAGTGAAGAGGAAGAAACCTGTCTTCACATTCTTCAGAGCTGTGAGATAAAAAGCATTCCAAATCAAAACAGAGGGCATTATGACGGAAAAAAAGGTGATTGTTCCTCTCATCTTCAGAAAAGGCAAGAATGACTATGGGCCAACTGGCCTCACCTCTATGCCCTGAAGTGTTATGGAGGAAGTCCTTAGAGAAGCCACCTCCGGGTACATGGTGGACCAGCTGACTGGGAACAGCTAGCATGTATTTACCAAGGGCAAACTGTACCTGACCAATATGACTGTTTTCTGTGGTGGGATGACTGGCTCTATGAACAAGGCAAGAGCAATGAATGCTGTATACCTTGACTTTAGCAAGAACTTTGTTGTGGTTTCTCACAGTATTCTTGTAGCCAAACTGATGAAGTGTGGGCTGTAAGCATAAGGGCTACAAGATGGCTGAGAAACTGGCTGGCTTGTCAGCCTCAAAGTGGAGTGGTGGTGGTTCAAAACCTAATTGGTGGTCAGTTATGAGCAGTATTCCTGAAGGGTTCGTACTGGAATATGGCTTAATGTTTTCCGCAGCAGCCTGGACAACAAGCTAGAACATGCTTCAGCAAGTTCATGGATGACTCCAAACTGGGGAGAGTGGCCAATGTAAGCACAGGCAGGGCTGCCTTTCAGAGGGACCTTGACAGGCAGCAGAAACGGGTGAACAGGAACCATGTGATGTTCAGCAAAGGTAAATGCATTCCTGCAAATGGGATGGGATAACCCCCTACAGCAGCACGGGCTGGGGACCAGCTGGCTGACAAGCAGCATTGCGGAAAAGGACCTGGGAGTCACGGTGGACATGAATCCACAATGCTCCTTTGCAAAGTGAAATCTCCCACTATGCTAGTCTGGGTTGATGAAAATGATTGTTTCCCTGTTTGCCACTCAGAAAACAGTATTTGGAGCACTCTGCCCACTTCTTCCCATCGCCCTTCAGTACAAGACACCTGTTGACAAACTGGTGTAAGTTCAGTGGAGGATCACCCAGGTGACTAGGACTCGAACATACGAAGAGATGCTGAGTTCAACTTATTCAGCCAGGAGAGAAGACTAAGAGGAGACCTTATTGCTGTCTACAACTATCTAAAGTTAGATTGTAGAGAAGGTGGAGCCAGACTCTTGTCAGCAATGTGTGATATAAATCCAAGCAAGACATAATAATCACAAGTTGCAGTAGTGGAAAATGTGACTGGTTAAAGGTTAAAAAAAAACAACAACCAACCACAAAAAAACAACCAGCATGAGTCTGGTTAGGTACTGGAGCAGGGCCCAGAGAGACTGTGAAACCTTCATACTTGGAGTTTTGACAGAACGTGACTAGACAACGTCCTGAGCAACTCAGTCTAACATTGAAGCTGGCCTTGGTTCGAGCAGAAGGTTGAATTGGGTGTCTCCAGATGTCTCCTCCAATCTGAAATTATTCTGTGATCCTCTGAGTCATATCAGTATAGTGCTTTAGGTAATCACAAAAAAGCCTGGTTGTTGATTTTTGTCATGCCCATCCACTGCACGTATCTCTCTGTATTCACCAGGAAAATGGTATTAGAGGCAGGTAATCACTTCAGCATTCAACATTCGTGGTGAACAACTTATCATTATCAGTAACTGTATCATTAAATATGTAAAAAGCCTTGCTAATCACTGACCATTGTTAAAGATTCATATAGCCTGAATAGTTTCCCAGAATTTTAACAACGTGCCTCTTCAATGGAAAAAAATGCATCACAGCACAGAGAATCATCAAGTGCAGAAAAGTACAGTTGAAAACGGACATTCTTATTTGTTTGAAAAAGTCACCTAATCAATGGGATCATTAATGTAGTGTGTAATCAAGTAGCAGGGAGTGCTTCCCTGTGCATGGAATTTGTGAATAGTATTTAATTGTTCCTGGGTCGACATCTTTTCCTGAAATCAAAATGTTTCTTTAATAATTTTCTTTAACTACCTTGACTCATATTTCAGCCACGCAATTGTATGAACTCTGAGTTGTTACTAGCAATCAGCCTAAGGAAAGGTTTGCTGAAGCCTGTAGAGGAATCTTCAAGAAGTAAATAAGAGGTGTGTTTCATTATGCATATATATATATATGTATAAGTATGTAAGCTGCTTTTGTTCAAAGCTCAGAAAAGCTTCTTAAGAACGAAAGGGTGATGCTTCAAGTTATCAAATCCAGAAATATTAGTTGAGGAAATATATTGTTGAATATTTACTTTGTGTTGGATCTTTGCAGTATTTAAGAGCCCTATAAGGAAATTTTAACAGAATATCTTCTTTTGAAACTCATTAAGCTTTGGTTCAGTGAAGACCCTCTTGATAAATGCTACTGTTCCCAACGGATGGCTCTGGTGCTGCCTTTGTAGATAATCTTCTGATATAATAGGATATATATTCATATGTCACATTGAATCCTACCCTCAGACTAAGCTCTCTGGAAACATTTCTGCTGATTTTTGTGTAATGCTGCCACTGAATTGCGTGGGATTTTTGGATCCACGTTAAATATAGGATTGGTAATGAAGGGACCTTATGTTATTTCTGTAAAGCAGTCTTTTCTGTAATGGCTACAGGAGGTAACAGCAACACTACTGGCTTTATTTGTTGTGCCAAGCAACAGAAGTTTTTTGCTTTTGTTTTGTTTTTTTTTTAAGGTGCCCTGTTTTTACAACATTGAAGTCAGAAAAACTTAACAATGGCTTCAGTGGACGTTCGATCTGTGAAGTCTTGTTGATTCTCTACCGTAAGCATTCTGATAGCTGTGAAATGAATGGATGCTGTGGTGCTAAGGATTAAGGATTTGGAACTGAAGGAGTTGTGGGGCAAGGAGTGTGCTTTTTATTGCTTTTTGTTATAAGTGGCAGATGTAGTCACAAGTGGGGATTACTATTATTTCAGTGAATCCACCCTGAAGTCTGTCACTGGATGCAGGAGGTATTTGCAAGGAAAAAACTGATGTGTGCAACAGGCATGGCTCTGAGAGGAAACCATTTCATAACAGGGAGTTAGCAAGCTTGTGGTTGCTTGCCTTCTGAAAAGTAGTTACCAGAGCTTTTAGAAGAGAGATTTTCGGATATGGAAATGTAGCTGGATATTTGTGGAGTATATAATTTGGCATTAGGAGATGCTTCTTTGCCTCTGAAAGCCACATCTCAGTGAGGTTTTAACTTTATCATACCTTGCCTTTAATGTGAACTGATCTTGCAAATGTTAACTCTGTACTTGAAGTTTTGTTTAGTCAAAATGTTTCTCCTCACTATTGGTAGTATGAGCGGGTGTAGACAGGTGGTTCAGTATTCATTTCTGAATTGAAAAGTAAACAGCAGCAATGTCAGTCTTCAGTGTGCAAGCTCTGAAGGGCAGAGAAGCTTCTCTTATGTAAAGGAAAATACAGTTTTTGGCTATTGTGGTTAGATTGTTATGGAGAAGCGTCGTAAAATGTGACGTAGAATTTTGTTAAATGCTAAAGCACTTCTAAAATGCCACCAAAAAGTTGTTTCTAGTTGTTCTCCAATTAAAAGTTATTACTCTCCAGTTTTGCCTTGTTTGTGGAGTAAATTCCTTGGAAATTTATTTGTTTCATTCTATTAAATTTATCTAGACTCCTTCATAACATGAAAGAATGAAGACCCCATGGGGCCTGAACTTACTCTTGGCTGCTATTTTTATGCTATCGGAGACTTTGTGAGTGAAGTATAGTGTTATGTACTGAGAATGAAATCTGTCAAACAGTTTGGAAAAACGTGGCGAATTTAGCAATGTTAGATAAGGCAACTCCTTTCTCTTTTTCCTCTGAGAGTAATAGCCTACATTTTCGGCACAATTGGCCTTTGGCAACTGTTGGTAACATGGGAGGGTATTTTTGGAAGAGGAAGGAAATAAAAAAGGATTAAACCACAGGGCACTGCAGAGGAGACAGAATGCTGAAGAACAGCACTGCTAAGGAAGAGATAGCTTTACAGCAAGTTCCTGGACTATAGATTAGTATTTTTCACATCTTCCTTATATGGGTTCAAAATAAGTCAGACACAAAAATACATGCTTTATTTTACATACATATGCATAGATAACAGAGATATTTAAAGGTATGTGTCTATAGCCAAACGCGCAAAGAATGTATACAAGCATGCTGCAAGAACATCCTCTAGCCTTTCAATGAAGACTGTCGTGAAGCTTTGCATCCTATTTCTTTCTTCATGTTTGCTGTCTGAACAACCTTTAAAAGAGAATTTTGTATTCATTTGAGTCCTTGTTTACACAGGAAGTGCAGGTGTGCTTGGTCATTCAGGGAAACTTTTAACTTGTCACTGAGAACTGGCATATCCCAAGAAGTAAATGCATGTAGACAACTGTTTCCAATCTGGTAATGGATTTATCTTTTTTTTTTTTTAACAACATGTTTAATACTTGAAATAATGAAGATGCTTATAGAAATAGCCATCTGCTCTTAGATGTTGTGGAAGTTGGAATTTGTCCAATAAAGTATTTATGGCAAAATATTTCCTAACTCTACCAGTTAAACAGTAGTAAGAAGTGACTGACAAACATTATTAATAGATTCTACAATCCATACCAAGAAATTGGTATAGTACATTGTCCGTAGTGAGGGAGGGATTGGAGTGAATAAGGCAAATTTTAAAATTTATTGAAAGTCACTTTGACAGAAGTTAATTTCTAATTTGCTGTGAAATTCTGTACTGAAAAATAGCATCTTTTGTATTTGTTTTAATTCTGTTTTGAGATTTCCCAACAGACATCTTATAAACTCCTGCTTTTCTTGTGCATTAAATAGGAGACTTGAAATGATAGCTACATTTGTACTTTTTTTGTTGGAAGGGGTTCAACGGAGTAATCGTGAAATAGAGTACTTGAACACTGACTTGGCTACAAAATGGAGAACTGATTGGGAGAGTTTTACTTTCTCCCAGAGAAAAAGGGAAAGACTTTAATAGATGTCTTGAAATTAATTTGCATGAACCATCCTTGTAAGTGAAGTAATTTTTGATGATTTGCTGCTAAGCTTGTCATTGTGTAAGGAGAATCATATCAGGTGGGTAGACCAGTTCCACGCACGGGCAATTCTGATGGACTCCAGTCTTGTCAGTGCATGATTTTCCACTTTTGTTTCGTTGTCTAGAATTTATGCTTAAAACAGCATACAGTATAAGTGTCCTAGATAATAGGCTAGGTGTGATATGAAACGGAATCATCTTCTTTTAACAGTTGGTGTTTCAGTCAGACTTCAGTGTTGCAACTGGAGATGCCTTGTAAACCCAAATTTAAGTGTGTCACTGCAGAGTAATGACGTGAAGCTTGTGCTGGTCACTTCCTAGTTGCGTATTACTGCATAGGTACATCTTAAAGATATTTTTACTACTTTAATTTGTATCATCTTCAGAAGTACATAGAGATGCCAGTGGCAAAATCTGTCCAAATGTTGGTTATGGTAATCTCCCAACAAAAAGTAAATCTGTCTCACTAAGGCTTTCTGTAAATTATGATAAAAGATGTGTAGATGTGGTGTTTAAGGACATGTTTTAGTGGTGGACTTGGCAGTGGTAGGTTTATGGTTCAACTCAATGATCTTAAAGGTCTTTTCCAACCTAAATGATTCTGTGATTCTATGATTATATCTCTTGAAAAAGGAAGCACCTTGACATTTTTCCCCTTTTATTTTCCTTTGACAGATATACCAGTTGTGAAGTAGAAGTCAAAGATTTATGTAGTTTGGGTTTGTTTCTGTTTTCCATTCAGCTTTGAAGTTTGTAACAGTACAGACAGTGTAGAACCTGAACAGAGAGGAAAAGGAGAAACAAACACAGAGAAAAGAATTAGTCTTTTCATTGTTATGCAGTATGCAACTAGGATGTCTTGAATTTTTAGCTCAGCTACAAACTTCTGGCACAATGCAATTTTGTATGTTTCCTGATCTTCAAAATATGGATAATCTGATTTAATAAGTTTAAACCCTATTAATATTTGAATAGCATGTTAATAAAGAATTAAATTCTGCTTTCAGTTCTATCAACAGGAGTCCAAAATAACCCTTTTGTTCTCTTATGATATTTGTCCAATAAAACAGTAGTACAAAGAAATGAAGGTCATTTATGGTGTGCTGCATTTGAGCTCTTTGAGAGTACTTTCTTGTAACATTAGATTGTTTTGTTTCCATCTCACTAAACAGTTATTAACTGCAGTTCAATTTACACCAACCTTTTTTGTGAACAGTGATTAGATTGAACTTTCAACCAGAATGGGTCCTCCTAGTTCTGTACCCAGCAACTGTGGCTGAATTTGGAAATTAGCCTAAGTCTGCAGAATGGCAATGGAGTAACATATCTACTGAGATATTCTTCCTGCTTCTCTGCAGAAGAGAGATACAGGATTTGACTTGCATGAATGTAAACCTGGCCTGATGCCAGATAAGCTAGGATCATTCAAATTACTTTCATGTTATCATTAAGCTGCTCTTAGGCTTTTGTAAGAGTAGTAAAGGTCCCCCAGAAAAAACAATACCAAAGCTAAAATACCCCAAATCAACCAAAAACCATGGGGAGACATATTTTCTAGGCTTTTTGCTTTTTATTTTACTTTTTGTCATTATCAGAAGGAGGGAATCCTACCTCATTAGTCAACAGCACTGGAGTGTCTCCATGCGTGTAAACTTCCCCTGGAGTTCCATTGACTGATTACTCACTGTCTTGATTTACTAGTAAGTCTAAGGCCTTTTTTGCTTAAGGTTACTCATTCTGCAAGGTTCAGTTATAGAATTAGAGTTGAAAAACTACTGGAGTTACTTATAAACAAATGATTTTGTAGTTGGGCCCATTTTCCAAGTAAGAAAATGAACCTGCCTGGTGGCCCAGTGCTGGCAGCGCTGAGAAACACTGGCTTTTTGCACATTCACTGTTGGTTGACCTCAGTCCCAACTGAGGATAACAATGTCAATGACTGACTTCGGAGTCGGTGTCGTATGGTTTAGGGAATCTGTCTTAGTCTACAAGTTGCTAGCAGTATGTGCTCATAAACGTAATGTGTATTCACTGGTTATTCTACAGCATCTGCACAATTGGCCACTTGTCTTCATTGTGCATCAAAGACATTTTTACAATGTAAATATTAAATATGTAATAACAATAAAGAATGTCATAGCTTAGGCAAACTAAAAAATGTGAAGTGAATTTTTGCTATCATGAGTGACTGATATCTCTTAAAGTTGGACAGGACCATCATGACTTAAACCAGACTCTCTGTTTAGTGATTAAAGGCAGAATTATCTTCTTCAGTAAGAGATAACAATGTAAAGTATCATTAGTGCAAGAGCTAGTTTTCAGTAAGAAATCCTAGTGTAGTGAGGTGCAGTGATATTTGCATATGACCTTCACCAAAATCTGCTGACAAAGTCACCTGCTATTTCTAGCTATTAAAATAAACTCAAAATAACAATAAATATGAATTGTAACCCATTTCTGATGTGTTCTAGCTATCTGTTATAATTCTATGTTGGATGGAAATGAATTGTAACCCATTTCTGATGTGTTCTAGCTATCTGTTATAATTCTATGTTGGATGGAAATGCACTGATCTCTGATCTGGTCTCTATACTACTACCTGAGGCTGATTTTGAAACTGGGTGATGGCTTAGTAAAGTTTCTCTTGATTAGCAGAAGTAAATTTTGTCCCTAAAATAGCCAATAAACTGTTTTTTGCTGCTTATTGGAGATTGTCCTAGTAGCTAATTTCCCAGGGCTTTGCCTGAGGCTGAAGTGGTTTCAAACAATCCATCATTAACTTCTATGACAACCACGGGTAAGCTGTGATTGTCAGAATTAGTCATGACATACTGTAGGCCTCCTACTGTCAGTCTGAAAAATGCAGTTATACCAGATTTTGTGCCATTGCTAAGTGACTGGGTATGAGAATGAATGTGGAACTAGTTTATTTTACATACCCTTGTAGACAATTTTATGCTGTATTTGTTCAAGCCCCTCCTTAATGTCGTAAATGTCTACTAGTGGAATCATCCATTCTTCAGTATCAATGTCACATTGTCTTCATGCATCGCAAGCGCTCCTGTTTTTAACCACAGCCTTCTGCAAATCATCATAGGGGAGTCAGAATCTGCAAACAAACCCGGTGAACTGGAAACAATCTGAAGTATAGGACAAATTGTTGATCTCCTATTGAGAAGGAAATATAGATAAGCAGCTTTAGCTTCTCAAATTTAAAATCTATTTGTAAGCATATGCTGCTAATAATGCATTTCATAGAAATTGCTTCAGCTGCTAGTAACTTATGCATTGACTGTGTTATAAGTTGTAAGCAGGACAGAGGGTTAGCATCATGTTCCTGACAATTCCCTATAATTCCAATAATGTAAGGAATAAAAGGACTGAAAGAACCTTGAGATGTCATCTAATCCATCCCTTTGTCCCTAATGAGGATAAAGACAACTTAAAATCATTCCTAAATAATGTTTATCTAAGCTTTTTTAAGACTAAAACCTCTCTAGCTAGCGATTCTATAGAATCTAAGGCAATCTCTGCAGCATGTAACCATCCATACTGCTACAAAGTTCTGTTGTTTTTTTTTTTTCTTCGTCTCCTTTCACTGTTTCTCATTTTTCAGCTGTGCTGCTTATATTATGCTTCTCTTCAGCCTTCTCTTGTCTAGATTAAAGAACTACTATTCCTTCCCCTTTTCCATGCAGATCATAGTTTGTAGACCTCTCACTTTCTCATTGATCTCTTCTGGACTTTGTCCAGCTGGACTCAGGGTGAGATCTTACCAGCTTCACAATATGATTACTGTGTATGACTTCCTCACAATACTCTTATTTATGCATCTCAAGATAGTGTTTGGCTTTTTCTTAAAAGAACAACATTCTTGCCTTATGTTAGCTTGTAATCCATAATCACTGACATCCTTTCTATTTCTTCTGCAAAACAGTTAATAAACCACTTTTCCTATATTTGCAGAGTTTGATTATTTTTGTAAACAGCTGTCTTTACTGATTAGTATCTTGTATTTTTAAATAACTTCTCCAGCTTGTCCATATTTTTGAACAGCAACCATGCTTCAAACATGCTTTTTTGCTGTTAACCAAAAAGTTGTAAATGAACTCCAAGAACATGTATATTTTGGTTTAAAAACTCCCTGGAGTTGTTAAAAAAATATGTAGATATGGCACTTCAGGACATGGTTTAGAAGGTATGGTGGTGTTGGGTTGACGGTTGGACTTGAGCTTAGAGGTCTTTTCCAACTTTAATGGTTCTGTGCTTAAATCTCATCTACACTGATGTTGTTTACATTTTTAATGAGTGTACTTCTTATTGCATCATACAAATTTGATTAATGATAATCTCCAGTAATATGGGACCAAGACTAGTCTTTTGTGGAGTTTCATCTTGCTATACTTTCTGATTTAAGCCTGAGCTACTGATACATATTCAGAGTACAGTTTTCTGCCTTATATACATCTGGTTTTAACAGTGTCATTTCACCCATAGATTTTTAGCCACATAATATAAAAATGTTACTTGAGAAAGTGTCAAAAATCCTACTCATGGCCAAGTGACATTTGCTGGTTTTCCCTATCTTGCCCTGTGTTCAGACATTTCTATCTACCTGCATATGTATGCAATAAGATGGTATTATGCATTTATACAGAAATAGCGTAAAACAGAGAAGGTGGTACTCCAAGCAGAGCTTTCTGTTCAAAGGGAACTTCTGGAATTGCTTTGTCAGTGGGGAAAACAGTTCTGATCGTGTATTAAAAATGATGTTTTATTTTTGCAAGAAGTAAGATGAGGTACTTGAAGTTCACATCATACTGTTGTGTGAAAGGAGGCAGCAATCCGATAAATAACAGTAGTCACCTTTTGTGAAAGAGATCTCTCTGTTTGATTTTTTTGGTGTGTATTTGGAACTCCCGATCAAATGAAAGAGTGAAATGTTATGGGCTAGATCTAGGAACAATATCCTTTCCAGTAAGTGCAACTAAAGATACATAATCAACAAAATTTAAAAAGCTCTGTTTTTTTAAGCTTGGAACAGTTTTAACAAATCTGAGGTAAAACAGCTGGTTGGACAGAAAGTGTCTGAGAGGCAGTATGATGGGTTAGAGACTTCTCACCTTTGTACCTTTAGAAATAGCACCGCTCATACGCTGAGCATGTTGACCATGTGGTGTCATGGGCTTCGAGCAGTGCTGGACAGACACGGTCGCATGTGTGCAGCTGCTCGGAAATGGCCCCAGGGAGAGGACATTTGGCTATGTTTTCTGTGTGCTTGCAGCTGCTGACCCACTCAGGGATTGCTTCTTGGCTTCTCTAGGAGTGCTTCAAGGGAACACACACACACCGGGTACTTGTAAACTTGCTACAAGTGCGTGCATTTGCTGTTTGTCTGTACCGTAAAGACTGATCTTGGTCTAGGAGCTTCTACCGATTTCCTCTGTGTTTAGAATGATATATCACCTGAGCTGGGCAGGGGAGGCTTCCTGAGCCATTTTGCAAGGAAAAATGTGGCTTGTAAGTTCATGCTCCTCAGAGTCTCTTAACAAACGTTGGGAAGGTGGAACTGTAACCGTAGAAGTATACCTTCTCCAAGCCTTTTCACAGGGATCTAAATGTAGGTAACATCTTCACAGCAACCTGTCCCTCACTAGAATTTTTCTTCTAGATGTGCTGCAGTGTGTACAGATTTCTGTTAAATCCGCAAACAATGTAGAGGAGAGTGTATAGAAAGAAAAAGACGGAAAAGTCCATAAAATCTCTGTAATATTTTTGTGAAATATACAATGACGTTATTTGCAATAGATAACTATCATTAGGAAATCTATTATTTTTCCTCTTTTTCATTGAATAAGTACTTAACCAGGCACTAAGTATTTATGAGGTTTTTCTAATCTAGTACTTTTGGAGGCACAAATACTACCATGTCCTTTCAAATTGAACTTCGTAGCAGGGATATGTTCAGTGATCAATATTTATTTGGGAGAAATCATTCCAAAAGTGCGAAATTACTTTCGTAACAGCTGTGATCAAGATGAGTGCTCTGGCTTATGTGGTACTCTCCAATTTTAAAAAATAAATATAAGAATTATAAAACCTAAGCCTTTCTAAATGCAGAATATAATTTTGCTACTGTTCTAAAGTGCTGTAGCAAAGGTAGTAAGCCGAGTTCCCTGCTAGTAGTAGAGCTATGTAGGTAATGTAAATACTGGGATATTACGTGGCTTTGTGCAATATGCAGCTGGGTAAATCAGGTTATTTATAAGGTGCTTTTTACACAGAGACAGATTTCCATCTCTGCTATGGACAGGAATAAAATTTTGTAGAAGAAATTTGACTCTACCAGGTGATGGGTAATGGGGTCTGGGGAGGATTTTCCTGAGGGTGCATTGAGATGGCATTGGACAAATCTGCTGCTGTTTCTCTCCATTAACACAGTCTTTCTGAAGAGGAGGTTATCCATGGGCAGGGAGATTGTATGTTTAAAGGATATGTTTGCTTTTTTCTTTTTCCGATTCACAGGAGCATCTTGCATATATTATAGTCAGGAGGACTCTACTTGTTTTAGATTTAATATGTAACAAACTGTAGGGAAATTCAACATGGCACTTTGAGCTGTCTGATGCCACCCAGGAAGAACTGAAGTTGTAGGATAGGGTCATATTTTTGAAACTGCCAATAGAGCTGAAGTGGTTAGAGGGGTGTTAAATCTGTTTATTAAACCCTGATATTGAGAGAAGGAAGAGATTCTGTTGACCTGTGGCTGTTGGGGGCCCCATCTCACATTGTGTTATTTCTGACTGGCAGAATCCTTGGTGTGAGTGTAACTTCTCTTTATTAATATTGATGAACATTATTTTTATTTTAAGAAGTAGAATTTCTTTCCATGCTAGAGCAAAACCCGATGTGGATACTTCAACACTTCTTTCAAAGTAGAATTGAGCTAGAATTTCCCACTACACAATTTGCTATGAATTTGCAGAGGGACTTACATTTGATAGGAACTAGCCTATACATGATGTTTAAAAGAAAGCTTTTTTTGCCTTTGATCCATGTCTGTATTCCCCAGACTCATCCACAAGGGGGACATAGTTCTAAACAAATACACAACTCATGGTTATTTTTGAATATGCACATTTCTAACCCTTCTTAATTTAAATGACTCTCTTGGAATGTCTTGGGACAACCTCAAAACTGTGCAGGCTGTCACTGAGGAAACTCTTTGGCAGGAAGACAGAAAAATGCACAGCTTTTTTTTTCATTTTGGGATCTTTCTTTTTTTGTTTACAGATGAAGATCTAAGCCCTGGGGGAAAATACTTTGCTCACCTGAGCGTCATCATTGACTTCAGATAACTCATGTACATACACGTGCTGAGGAGATCGTTATGAATTTTTTTTTTTAAAGAACATTACTTCAGCCTTCCTAAGAATAGGTTGACGTTTCTCTGTTTGCTTCAGACATAGCTGAAACTATCTGGTAATTAATCTGGAGGCTGCGGTAAAGATTGTTCCCCCCTCCCTAGGCCTGTCTATCGTTCCTAGTAATTAGTACTGTGCAAAACAATGATTTGAATTGGAGGAAAACAATATATGGGATTATTTAACAACTTGGCTTGACTTCTGTCCTCTAGAAATACAGTTTTCTGTTTGCATTATGACTGTGTTCTAGGGCTCCTATAAAAATGAGATGTATAACTGGGGCCGAGTTCACTGTGGGTTCTATGATTCTTTCTAGCCTTCTGGTACTAAAAACCAATACTACATGCAAGCAGACCCTCCTTTGAAAGGGAAGGAAGGGACGCTAAGAACGATAATGCATTTTATAACAAATTTGAGTGGGACCCTTTGTTTCCCATTGTCTGGCTAAGCTTGAATTTTGGAAAGGAAATTTGGTTCAGCAGAATTGCCTTGACTGTTGATGAAAGAAAGAGACTCCACCTGGAGTCCTGTATCTAGCTCTGGAGCCCTGAGCACAGGAAAGATATGGACCTGTTGGAGTGGGTCCAGAGGAGGCCACAAAAATGATCAGAGGGCTGGAACAGCTCTCCTGTGAGAAAAAGCTGAGACAGTTGGCGCTGTTGAGCCTGGAGAAGAGAAGGCTTTGGGGACACCTAATTGCAGCCTCTCTGTACCTGAAGGGGCCCTACAAGAAAGCTGGAGAGGGCTTTTTACAAGGTCATGTAGTGACAGGACAAAGGGTAATGGCTTTAAACTGAAAGAAGATAGGCTTAGATTACATATAAGTAAGAAATTTTTTACAATGAGGGTGGTGAGGCACTGGCCCAGGCTGCCCAGAGAGAGAAGCTGTGGATGCCCCCTCCCGGGAAGTGTTCAAGGTCAGGTTGGATGGGGCTTTCAGCAACCTGGTCCAGTGGAAGGTGTCCCTGCCCATGGCAGGGGAGTTGGAACCAGATGACCTTTAAAAGTCTCTTCCAACCCTAACCATTCCATGTTTCTATGAAAGGAAACCCTGATTGTGGCCTGCCTCTTCAGAGACTAGCAAGCTTTGCCTGTCTTATATGATGTTAATACCAAATATCTTTGTAAGCTTGGTATTTAAAGTGTAATTCTGCTTACATGGATATCCAGTATCAGAAATGAAATCACAAGATATTGTGTCTCTTTTCACCTAGCTGTAAATATTATATTGATGAATGTTATTTTCCAGAATAAATGGCTGTGAGTTTACCTAAAATTACTCCCCAAGCCCATTCAGATGACTCAGACACCATATCGTCCACAGGAGACCAAATTAAATTGTCATAAATAATGTGCTTCACATTTATGTTTATTTCTCAGCATCTTATTGGAAATTGTTCTTGTGAATGAGTGACATTTTTTCTCTGTATATTTGAAGCTTGCTTTATTAGTTAATTTTCTACTTAAAAGTACCAAATGTCTAAATGCAGACTTTTCCATCACCCGCAGCAGGGAAAAGATAGTGTTTAGAGATTTCTAGCCATGTGAGATTTCAAGAGATTATATAGTCCAACACTTAAGTTGTGGAAGTACCAAGTGCAATTGGAATTGACACCACCCTGGCAAAGGTTTGTTAAACCTATTCCCAAAATCCCTACGAGTAAAAAATCCATAGAGCACTAAGTATCTTTTTTAATCCTTTGTAATCCTTGCAGTTAAAAAGCTTTTCCTGGTAGCTAACCTAAACCTTATCTGCTCAAAATTTAGCTAATCTTTTATCGTGCTGTCTCCCCACTAGACATGCAATGACTGGTTAGCTTTCTCCTCAAAGCGACTCTTTGCATTCTGTCATTGTAGCACTTCTCCTGCGATCCCCTTTAGTTTTATTTTCTCACAGATCTTATGTTTCATGGAGCTCCCCTCTGCTCTCTCTTTTGGCTTCATCCTTCTCAAATCTGAACGCAGCATTGCAACTGAAATCTCAACAGTACTGAACAGAATAAATAATTACCATCCTTATCTTGCATAGGGTGTTTCTGTTAATACACCTCAAAGTGATATCTGCCTTTATGTATCATCCTAGAAATGAGTCAATGGTCTGTGATTCTCTAATGCTTCAAATCCATTTCTTCAGAACAGTTGCTTACCCTGGTTTCTCAGTTTTGCATTTGATTTAGCCTTAATAAATGCAGTACTTTGCATTTGTTTTTACAGTTGTTTTTTTTTTTTTTCCTTGCTGGCAGTGGATTATTTTTTCTTTCTGTCAAAGTAATAGAAAACCGTTCCAGCTTGGTGTGATGTGTATGTTTTGTGTATACTCTCTACTCCATGATCTAACTTCTTCATGAAAATAATTAATAGAACTGGGCTTCTGCAGGATCTGAGCTGAAATGCTCTTCCAGCTTGATACAGAACTGTTGAAGGATAATCTGTTTTAATTTTGGCCCTTTATTGCCAACAGTAAGTGCTCTGCAGCATAAATAATTTCAAGCTGGCAGCAGCAAATCTTCAGTGTGTCACCTGTGACACCTGGTGCAATGCTTCAAGACAGTGTTCTGCATGAAGGTACGTTGTATAGTCAAACAGAATGACTCGATGAAAATCTCCATCATCGATAGTTTATTTTGAAAAAGCATCATTGGTAATCTGAAGACTATAAACCAGCCTAGATGTTCCTGAAGGGATTATATGCTTGCCACATGTCTGTGTAAAGTGGAGATTTGGTTTATTCAAATGCTTCTCCTGTCCCATGTTCTAAAGAGACTTCCACCATCTCTGTTTTCCTAGCTCAGTGATGGAGGCAGGTACAGCATGAACGCAAGAACAGTTGTGCCAGGTCAGGCAATGTGCCCCTTTAGCCCACTGTCCTGTCTCCAGGAGTGGTCAGTAGCACTGCCTCGGTAAAAGCACAAGAACAAAGCGAGCAAACCAGTAATGGTTGTTCCTCCATCTCTCTTTTCCCCAGGTAATCTCTCAGCTTATGATGGTTGATGGCCTCGAGCTTTCTTGAGCAAAAGTAATACCTTTGTATAGAAGACTATTCCTGCCTTTGTGCATCTGATTTTCTTGATTGAAGTGCACATTTTTGCATTTATCTGAATTAATCTTTGCTCATTTTGCTTCAGTCTTTGCTAGACTGATCAGAACAAAAGGTAGGATGCAAAAGTTTGACATTTCCAAAGTAGGCAGTGTCAAAAACCTTCCCACTTGCGAGTCTTTGCTCTGTGCACTACATACTTCAGTCTCAAACTTTCCCTATTGATCTGACCTGGCTTGTTTAATCTGAGCACAGGGACAGCAATATTGATGAAGAGAATATGAATTATTTCCCCCATATATGGCAGCTGCACCACTAATTACACTCCCTTTCATAAAAATATGTCTGAATACTGTCACTGTCAAATTATTTCCTTGTTACAGTCGCTGCTTTCCTCCTACCTTATAGCAACAACTGTAAAGGGAGGAGTGGTTTTTATTGGATTAATTTTAGACACTCCTTTGAACTTGTTTTTCCTCAATTCCAGACCGTCTTTGAATAGAATGTGTCATATTTTGTACTGAAGTTAGCATGCAAACTTGGACTATCTGTGAAGAACTCTTCCCCTCCCCACCGGCCCTGGGGATTAGCAGTGAGACAGGGTGACAAAGGCTTGTCTCTAGCTGATCCCACCATTACAACCACATTGGCAGAATCCTCCTTGCAGAGCTACCACCCAGGCACAGGGAAGCAGACAGTCTTCCAGCACAGCTGTATACCATATCTGACTGATGAATGGATGAGGGAAAGGCTGTGGATGTTGTCTATCTGGACTTTAGTAAGGCCTTTGACACTGTTCCCTACAGCATTCTACTGGAGAAACTGGCTGCCCATGGTTAGGTTGGGTGTACTCTTTGCTGGATAAAGAACTGGCTGAATGGTCAAGCACAGAGAGTGGTGGTGAATGGAGTTAAATCCAGCTGGTGGCCGGTCACAAGTGGTGTTCTCCAGGCCTCTGTTTTGGGTCCGGTCTTGTTTAACATCTGTATCCATGATCTGGATGAGGGGATTGAGTGCTCCCTCAGTAAGTTTGCAGATGACACCAAGTTGGGCGGGAGTGTCGATCTGCTTGAGGGTAGGAAGGTTCTGCAGAGGGATCTGGACAGACTGGATCGATGGTCCAAGGCCAGCTGCATGAGTTTCAACAAGGGCAAATGCTGGGTCCTGCACTTGGGTCACAACAACCCCATGCAATGCTACAGGCTTGGGGTGGAGTGGCTGGAAAGCTGCCTGGCAGAAAAGGACTTGGAGGTGTTGGTCGACATGAGCAGCAGCGTGCCCAGGTGGCCAAGAAGGCCAATGGCATCCTGGCTTGTATCAGGAATAGTGTGGCCAGCAGGAGTAGGGAGGTGATTGTGCCCCTGTACTCGGCACTGGTGTGACCGCACCTTGAGTACCGTGTTCAGTTTTCGGCCCCTCACTACAAGAAGGACATTGAGTTGCTGAAGCATGTCCAAAGTAGAGCAACGAGGCTGGTGAGAGGTCTAGAGAACAAGTTTTAAGAGGAGCGACTGAGTGACTGGGGCTGTTTAGTCTAGAGAAGAGGCAGCTGAGGGGAGACCTTATTGCTCTCTACACCTGCCTGAAAGGAGGTTGGAGTGAGGTGGTGGCTGGTCGCTTCTTCCAAGTAACCAGCGATAGGATGAGAGGCAATGGCCTCAAGTTGCATCAGGGGAAGTTTAGATTAGATATTAGGAAAAATTTCTTTACTGAAAGAGTGGTCAGGCATTGGAACAGGCTGCCCAGGGAGGTGGTTGAGTCACCATCCCTGCAGGTGTTCAAAACACGTGTAGATGTGGCACTTCAGGATATGTTTTAGTAGGGATAGTGGTGTTGGGTTGCTGGTTGGACTTAATGATCTTACAGGTCTTTTCCAACCTGTGATTCTATGTAGCCTAAACTAAACCCCAACAGGGTATTACTTTTGCAGATTGCTTTGCTGGTGGCGGTGTGGGGGCTGGTTTTGTGTGGGTTTTTTTTGTTTGTTTTATTTTTTGTTTTGGGTTTTTTTGTTTGTTTTGTTTTTTGTTTGTTTATTTTTGCTTTTTTGTGTGTTTTTTTGTTTTGTTTGGTTTTTTGTTGTTTTTTGTTTTCCTTTTTTTATTTTTTTTTTCCCTGTACAGTCTTGTAGAGCATAATCCTATCCTAGCAAATGTCAATACTAAGGACCTGGTATAATACTCCCCAAGTTGACTACAAAATTACTTTCAGGTTATTGCATCTAATCGCATTATTTGCTTGTTAGTTTTCTGCTGGATTAGCTAATTGAACAGGCCCATTTAGGGGTCAGAAGTGGTAGAGCCAGGACAAAAGGAAGGGAAACAAAGCGAAGTTGTGACAGGGGAGAAAGGGAGGAAGCTGCCTGCTCCCATACCTGCTTGTGGTAGCAATAAAACTAAACGGGCTTTGCAGTCTTGTCAAACTACACTCTAAAATATGCTGATTTACATGTTGGTTTTCTCAGTCCCTGGAAATAATGATCTTCCAGGGAGTGTTAAGCCACAGTGAACTTTAAGCCAATTTACTTCTGCATGCGAGCATTCCCACAGATACATAACGTGCTTTAGCTTCTGCACGCTAATTTCACGCCTTTAAACTCATAGCTTCTCAGTGGTTCCCCTGTGTAGATGTGTCCCAGCTATGTTATTGTTTTCATTATTTTGAATTTGAAAATAAAGGGGAATTTGAAAAATGCAAATGCAGCTCATGAAGCGCTTGAAAAGTTTGCAGCACTTACCATGTCTCATCTTCCTTACTGACTAGGTGCTATGTATGAGCCGAACTCTTAGACAGCAGTGGCAGATCACTGCCATCACGCTTTCTCTGGACAAATGTAGATTTCTGCTCAGCGCAGACATGCATTACAGTGTCTACACAGGTTATTTTGACTTGACGCCATGCATGCTCTTTTACAATAGCATTCCAAGGCAAGTTAATCTCCGGATAACAACAGCAGCACTGAAACATGGCACTCGCTGGAGGTGTGGATTGTGCTCTGGCTCTGCTCCTCTGCAGTGTACCCCGAGTGGAAGGAGGTGGGGGTAGTGGCAGCGGGTACTGAACCATGGTGACAGATTTGACAGGTGCAGAAGCAAGAAGCTTAAGCTTTGAGACAAAGCTCCATGTCCCGGCCATCTGGGAGGCAGTTCCTTTTCCTTGGCTTTGCTGGTGGGTGTTGCCACTCCAACTGCTAGGACATGGTCTGCTGCCTGCGAGGGTGTGCAGGCTCTTCATCTGCTATTAGGTTGCATGTATCTGCTTGCTACCATATGGCTGCATTAAAAAGAGACAGAGAGGAGAATAAGCTGTAAAGCAACTGTAAAGAATCTGATCAGTGCTATTCCGTGGTGAGAGGGCTGCTGGCTCACCCTCCTCTTCCCCCAAGTCATTACAGTTGTGGGTTTAAATAGATACACCTGCATCCATTCAGCCCCTATCACTTCCCCACTGAGCTGCTTGAAGCAGAGAAAATTCTCTGCTTGATGCTCTGAAATCCTGTAAATTCAGGGTGCTTGGATAGAGGCCCAGTTGTTGTGTTGTGTTTTGTTCTGGTTTTTTTCTCCTCTGCTATTGGGAGCAGAAGGCTAAGGGTGGAATTAAGTGAGATGGGATTTGCTTTGATGGAGATGTTTTGGAAACATTGCCAAGCTTGCTGGATTGATCTGGTGAGGAAACAGGGGCTCTGCTGTCCTCTGCAAGAGGCTAATTCCGTCACACCACATTAGGAGAGAATCATGTAGCAGCACCACCAACAACAGAAAGAGGATATTTTGCAATTTAATAATTGTCTGTATGGCTGAAGAAGAACAAATGCTTTCCTGGCTCCCTATGGAACTAATAAAGGCAGGCAGGTTGAGGAGCCTGGGATAATTATTTAGTCATTTTAAATATTTATGAACTACAGAATGTGCTACATGCAATTTAAGAAGGACTTGACAATTGCAGCATACATCATCTTGTTTCACAGGCGCTAAAAATACTTTATTTTACTCCTTTAAAGTAAAAGCATTAATCCTAAATATGTCTTAAGCTAAGAACGAAGCTGTAAACTGCAAGACGAAGGAAAAGAAGGTTTTTGTCCCATTGCAGAGTTGCCGGTTGGGAAAAGCACTGCAGGAATAAAAGTTTTTTTTGAGAGGATTTTTTGAACTTTCTGGGAGTGGTAATAGTGGTAGGGGGTGTTGTCCGTGATATTAAACAGTTTGCCATTGGCTTCACCAAGTTCTGGGGAATTTTGCTCTGTTTAGCAGGCTGGAAAAGAGATAGACTTTCCAACTTTGTTATGGTGACAATAAAATAATTACTGTAAATCCAAAGGACCAGTTATGGTGAGCTGAACTCTCCCCATGCCATCTCCTTACTGTACTACTGTACTCTGGAGCCGCAAATCCAAAACACAGTCCCTTCTCTCGTTTTCTCTGGCTTTCACATGGGATTCTGTTCTGTTCCATGTGTGACTTGCTGATGCCTACTCAGTATTGGATACTTCTGGAAAGTTGAAAGAAATTCATGTTGAGGGACAGTTTCCATTGGCCACTGAATTCAGGCAAGGTAGAACCCAGGTTTTCTAGAACAAATTAGTAGCGGTAGTAATAATAAAACCTCAGTTATGCGGTCAGTTCTTGGCAGTAGAATGCTCTGTTTGTTCAGTTTGGTTTTGGTGAGAGAGACACTGTTGTGGAAGAGACCTGTAACGTCTTTGTTTCTGGTTTCTTCACAAGCTGTATAGTAGACAAGTTTGCAAACATGAATGGATGTGGTCTTATGTATTTTCCCCTGTTTGCAACTCTCTGTGCAATCGGTATGCTTGACAATGTTTCAGTAATGCTTTTGGCAGCCTACTTAAATTTTGGCTTTTAATTTTGGCAGTTGTCTTCATCCATTGTGATAGCTCAAGAGTGGCCAGTATTAGAGCTACCAGGCATTTCTCTTTCCTCAGACATATTTTACTTTTCTGCCAGGAAATTTTGTCTAGGAGGAATTTGAATGCCTTGCCAATAGGATAGGATGCATCTCTGTATGTGCACCCAAAGGAAATCCACTCACTTTAGGATACATGGGATTCAGCGTGCACATGAGGATTAAATGTATTGAGGCGTGTCCAGGAAGTCGAGCACTCTCAGACCAGCTTTGTTGAACAGGTGTGCATTTGCTACTCAGTGCTACGGGACATGTGCAAGCCGTGCATGCAGCAGAAGCGCTGAGGAGCTGCCCAGTAATAGAATTCCCTGCCTGAGTGCACTAAGTCAGCACATGCATGGATTTCTGCTCCAAAATCCATGGTCGTGTTCTGAAGACAGTCTCTGTATTACATCAGCTATGACATAAGTATTGAACAATCTGCGTTGGAAGTGATCAAGGAGAAGGAATGTTCTCCTCCCTAGCATCTAACATACTTGATATCTTTCATGTATAATGTAAGGTGTCATATGCAATAGCAGAAATTTAAGCATTTTAATTTATTGGAATGAAAATTTAGACAGCATACTGCAAAGGGAAAGATTTTGATTTTGATCCAGTGTAAATTGTGTGAGTGAGCTGAATATACTGTAGATTGAACAGCTCAGTGCAGGGAGCCCGGAAGGTTGCTTATGTTGCAGCTCGGTTTTCATTGCTGCGAAGTGGAGGTTTCAAACAGGACACGTGCTTGGGCTTATGCCTGCTGCATGCCGTGGTACATGCTCTCATCTTTCTGGCTCAGGGCCAGCAGCAATAGTGGAATCTGGAGCATGCTGCAAAAAAGAGAGAGAAAAGAGATGAGGGAAAGGGAAACATGTTTTCCAATTAGATAGTGGCAAATATCATGCTTGTACTTGTGGGAGGTCAGAAAGGTAACAGCTGAAGGAGTCGAATAATAGACAAATTGATGATGGTAACTAAGAAAATATAAAAGGGACCCAATCTCTCTCTTACTGATAAAGCTGTCTGAGGTGCAGTAGATCAATTTAGCCATGGCTGTTGTTAAGAAATTGCTCTTGTTTGATGTTCCACAAGCAGATCATGCAGTTTCCTAGGAAACATCTTTTTCCACTTAAAATCTAATTTTCTTGCATTGCTAGAACTGATGAGTCACCCTGCCTGACTTTTTCTTGCTTCCCCTTACCTATTAAAATACACTCACCAGGTGGAAATCCAGGGATTTATTAGTCCTTATCACCTGGCTGATTAACTCTTCTAGTTCCTCTCTTATCAGACAGTGTTCTTGATATGAAAAGACAGAAGTCACAGGGTGGAAGATGATCAAAATTTGAAAGAAACCATGTGTCTCTTAATGGGACACGCCTCCTAAATTGGGAAGAACTCCCATACAGAATAATTTTTCCATTATGTCCCACTATGAAAAGGTCTGTCTTCCATTGCTAGCAACATGCAACCGTATTATTATTATTATTATAAATTTGTTCATTATTACCTTATTCAGATGATTTATACATGAGCTTAAATTTAGCAATGACGGTTATACCCAGTTACCACAGGAAAATAGATGGATTTTGTTACATAATACAAACCATGGTCAAAATCTAAAAGCCTTGGTTCTTGGTTGTGATGCTGAATTTTAGGTTCATGTAATGAATGGTACTTGTGCTGAATGGAAAGTTGCCAGAGAAAGAGGCAGGGCTTATTCATGGCTGTGGTCAAAGGCACAGAGGTCAAAGAACAGGTTGGCAGCTGGAATTTTCAATGAGTGGTGGAATTGACTCCAGCTCCCTGATAAAATGAAAACATTGTAATTTACAGTTACCTGTAGTCTGAACCATATATAAAATCCTTATAGTTTGCAGATGCCTAATGAAACCCTGTGGCTACATCATGAATAAAAGGTTGGACCAGCAGAATACAGCTTCCACAAAAACTCTGTGGGCTACATTTCTTATTCGCTTTCCATATGCAGTTGTGCCAGAATCAGTATTCCTGCTGCTTCCCAGTGCCTTTCATGCCTCAGTTGTCAGTATACCACTGATGTGCGAAACACTAGTTACTAACACTGTGAAGCTTCAGCTGCTAACAAACAGCTTTCCGTTTAAAGGGCAGTATTTCTACACGGGTAAGAGTATGGCTCGGTGCGTCCCTGCTGTCCCAATAAAAATATGAGTAAAATAATGCCCTATCCTAACTTCACTTTAAAACTTAAAGTTTTTTGTTTAAGATTTTGCTGTATTTACTTATCAATTGATAATGTTCTTGTATCTTATTGTATATCTATTTGTACTCTGCTAGCACACGGCTTGTTCATCTGCAGCTGGTGAGTGGGTGGCCTTATTATACAAAGCTACGCATAATGCTGGAAAAATTTGGTAGGCTTGTCACTTGCATTGGCTTGCACTGGGTTTTGTTTATATTTCCTAAATACTAAAGTTAGAAGGAATGACCATGTGTTTCAAACAGCAATGTTTAAAACTATGATTTGAAAGCGGTTTCTCTAAATATCATTAGATTATAAAGTCTGTTGGTACTTACATATCTGTGATCTTGTAGAACCTTTAGAGCTGTTTGCAAATAATGAGCCTTTTAATACAGAGCTTTGCAGCTTCATTTCAGATGATTAGCTCAATTAAAATAGGCCTTTCAAGCTATATTTCAAGTTATTGGTGATAGTTTTGGGGATTTAAGTGGCTAGAAGGCTGACTTTCAGCAGGACAGAGGCTACAGAATTTCACCTGGCATAAGCAGCAGCAGCAAGGTTTAAGCCATAAGCCTTCTGGTTCAACTGCTGTGCTTGTACCTGAAAGATGTGTGCAATATCAATAGAAAGATATTCTGTGACCTGGTCTTAACTGAGTGTAAGTTTCTCTGGTGTAAAAGAACTGTATAGATTACACATTCTCTTTGAAACTTGCGAATGTGAAAGATCACCTTCATTCAGAGCTTGGACTCCTGGAAAATTTTGTGTGGAAATGTGTTGGTGGGTTTGAGTGATTTTTTTTTTTTTTTTTAAAAAAAAATGAGATACTGGCAAGCAGACACCAGAGAGGCAGGAGAATAATAAAAGTGACATGCGTTAATATTGTCATTGCTAACTGAAGTATTTGCCAAACATAAATATTCATCCAGGCTCCGGGACTCACCCTTGATGAGGCAAATACATTTAACCATATTCAAGTCATTGATTGCAGGCAGTTGCTGAGGCCTTTTCCCATAGCTTAGCTTTCTGTGCTATGCCACAATAACTGTAGTATAACCTTCCTACTCTTTTGAACACGAAAGCAGGATGGATCAAAACTCTGGCAACAGAATCTACTGCTTCCTAGTCAAATGATGAAACGAATAGGAATGCAGAAGGAAGTGGCTGCTGCACTCCCTTTGCATTCTGCTGGTGACTTGTAAGTGCGCTTCTCTCTTTCATTCCTGTCTCTAGCCCTCTGTCCTCTCCTCGATTAGTAGTTGCGGTATACCACTGTCTGCTGTTTACGTGGTATCTAGTTCACGTGTGTGTTGCTTCAGAGGCTGGCTGCACCTGGGCACAAGATAAAATGCCAGTCTATTGTCTTTTATCCTGGTCAATGGCTCTTCATGGTCTAAAAGTGAAGTGAGTTGAATTATAGGATTTATTACTATCTTATTGCTAGAGATGCGCTGAATGGCTCAGTAGGACATACCTAGCAGAGAACAAAGGCTTATTACTGACCTGTGGGTCACCAAAGTCATTCACAGTCAAAACCACTGATCCACTATAGAAGCTGAGTCCCCAGATCACAATTGTTATCAAGGATCAGAGACGAGAAAGGAGAACAATTTATAAAACTTGTGCAAAACTCAGCATTTCTTGTTTCTCCAGTTCATGCAAACTTTTTTTTTTTTTTTTTTTCCTATTCCCATGGGTCATCCCTGTGTGTTAAAAGCAAAATGAAACAGTTGATTTTCTCCTGGGTCCTCAGAGAAAAATTGTTCTTCATTTTTTAACAAACCATTTCGTGAGCTTCAGATTTGATATTACAAGACGTGTAGAAGCCCCCAGCTTCTGCAAGTTTGGGAGTATTCATGCAATTGTTGACTAATAACATACACCATGAATATGTGGGTGTAATTTATATGTATGGAACATCTAAATCCTATTAAGCCCATGCAGTCTATTAACAAAAATTCTCACCATTCATTCCTGTCTTTTTGTCTGCTCTGTTGGCAGGAAATCATTTAACCTAACACTAAAGTAGCTCGAGCCATCTGTGTATAATCTTTACCTATCTCACGTTTGTGTGGTGAGAAGTAATTTGTGTCCAGAGACACTGAGTTTCTTGAGGTAAAGCCATACTTTGCACTTCTGTATGCAGTATTACTCTTGGAGAAAAATGGAACTATACTCAGTGTGCTAATGATATAATTATGGGATCTCTCTTCCAGGAGTAGAAGGAAGATATTAGTTATCATAATGTGCATGAACTTAGACTTCGATACAAAATTTATAAAGAAGATACAAATGGATCATTCCTACTAAATAGGGTAGGTCTTGGTGAATAATAGCATGGAAAAATACACTCAGTAAATGTAACCTTTACACTCAGAAGTGCTTATTTTTAGAGGAAGATTGCAACTTCTTTTTTTTTTTTTGTTTATTAGTAAAGTCTTTTGCCGTATTGCTGATTTTAAGTCTGCCAAAAGTAGTTATTGAAATTTGATCTCTAGTTAGGTGTAGCAAAAAAATCACATCCTATTGTTTCTGTTTCCTGACTACATCAGCAGAATCCTTGTAATCAGTGAGATGCCTTAGGAAAGCTACTGGGAGTTTTAATCTATCCTTCTGGATAACAGAAAAAATAGAGGTCTTGAAAAAGTTTGTCAATGAATTTTTCAGTCCTGAGTGGCCAGGCCTTTCCTGAAGCATTGCACCTAGAATTTTTGTCTCCTTTCTGATATAGTTGTTGCACACAGAGTTTAAAATTTACCTTCTCATCATTTTTGCACAAAAACATTACGTAAGCAAATACGGTCCTAATTTAGATAGATCTTTTTTTTACCTTTTTAATGAGCTCTATAAAGATCTTTAAAGGGGTTTACAAACTTAGATTATGCAATGTCCCAGTTGCATGAAATCTATTACTTGCCTTTTATTCACGTGCACACTTAAGATTACTTGTCTCTGTGTGCATATGAGAACAGGTATTGATTCCTTGACAGACGATGTTAAGCAAACAAAAACCCAAAGGAAATAAGTTTTCAAGCCTTTGTGACAGGTTTTGCTGTGTTTAGAGATGAATGATTTGAGATTAGATGGAGGAACCTCAAAGAATTAGTGAGATATCATAAGTTTGCGCCAAGGTGGAAAAGTCCAGATATCTTTCTAATTTTGTCCCGGAAGCAAACATTTGGAGTCGACTTCAGCAAGGCTTTTGGCACTTTCAGCTGTAACACCCTCATAGGAGAACTCAGGAAGTGTGGGCTAGACGGGTGGACAGTGAGGTGGCTTGAGAACTGGCTGAATGGCAGAACTGAGAGGGTTGTCATCAGCGGCACCTAGTCTAGCTGGAGTCTAGCTGGGGTTCCCTGGAGCTCAGTACTTGGCCTAGTCTTGTTCAACTTCTTCATCAACGACCTGGATGAAGGGACAGAGTATACCCTCAGCAAGTTTGCTGATGACACAAAACTGGGAGGAGTGGTGGATACACCAGAAGGCTGTGCTGCCATTCAGCGAGACCTGGATAGGCTGGAGAGATGCACAGAGAGGAACCTCATGAAAGTCAACAAGGGCAAGTACAGGGTACTGCACCTGGGGAGGAACAACCCCATGCACCTGTACAGACTCAAGGTGGACCTGCTGGAGAGCAGCTCTGTAGAGAGGGACGTGGGAGTGCTGGTAGATGACAAGTTGACTATGAGCCAGCAGTGTGCCCTGGCTGCCAAGAAGGCCAATGGGATCCTGGGGTGCATCAAGAAGAGTGTGGCCAGCAGGTTAAGGGAGGTTCTCCTCCCCCTCTACACTGCCCTAGTGAGGGCCCATCTGGAGTACTGTGTCCAGTTCTGGGCTCCCCAATTCAAGAAAGATGAAGAGCTACTGGAGAGAGTCCAGTGGAGGGCTACGAGGATGATGAGGGGACTGGAGCATCTCTCCTATGAGGAGAGGCTGAGGGAGCTGGGCTTGTTCAGCCTGGAGAAGGTTGAGAGGGGGCCTTATAAATGCTTACAAATATCTGAAGGGTGGTTGTCAGGAGGGTGGGGCCAGACTCTTTTCAGTGGTGCCCAGTGACAGGACAAGGGGTGACAGGGGCAAACGGAAGCAGAGGCAGTTCCATCTGAACATGAGGGAGAACTTGTTTGAGGGTGACGGAGCACTGGAACAAGTTGCCCAGGGAGGTTGTGGATTCTTCTTCTCTGGGAATATTCAAAACCTGCCTGGATGTGGTCCTGTGCAGCCTGCTGTAGGTGACCCTGCTTTGGCAGGGGGCTTGGACTAGATGGTCTCCAGAGGTCCCTTCCAACCCCTACCATTCTGAGAGTCTGCATAACTGAATGACAAATTTACCAGTTTAAAATGGATATGTTCAAAACTTATTGCTTTTGGGACAGAGCAACTGTATACATCAGCATTATTCTTCAAAATTTTGCTCTTGGCTTTTTTCAGTTTTCTTGCAGCCCCAGCAGGTGTGAGGTAGCATGGGATATGAATTCATGGGAACAATATGCACAGGTGCCATACACAGCTAACACTACCGTAAGGGTACATTAAGGTTGATATATCAAAACAACTTACAGAATTGCAAATTTCCTAACTTACGAGGACTGACTTCTTCACCTCAATTATGCTATTTTAATAGCGTTCTTCCAACTTAAGATGTGCTTTTAAGCTTCTTAAAAGAGCAAACAATTTCTGTTCCCTTATTTTCTTTTCATCCTGTAATGTTATGCTGACAGCCGTAAAAACCATCAACAACGATGGGCTCTTCAGGCTGACCGCTCCAAAACCTCATAGCAGAACAAATGGGCGCAGTGTCAGATCATCGTTCCCTGTGTGAACAAGTACACAAAAGGAGGATGAGGGAGTCTCAGTGGAGTGGAGATCTGCTGGTGGCTGAGGGTGGTGAGCCTCAGGGCTCTGTTTCTCATCCAGGCCCAGGAGTAACATGCCACTTGCCCTTCTGCTTGTTTTCTCCACGCTGTGTATCTGGTGTCTCCTGTGCTTCCAGGTTGTCCGAATTCTTTTTATTTCTATACCTAGCTGTATGCAGGAGACCCATTTTCAGCTCTTCAGTGGGTGGTTTTTACTGCTTAATACCTTTCTTTCTAGCCTTGCCTTGTTCCTACAAGTCTGGAGGTTTCTCTTCTGATCACCCATGTGTTGTTCCCCATTGCCTTCACCAAGTTCCCACTCACAGTTCACTCTGTTCTTTCCTCTTGTAAGATGTGTCCCTTCCTTGCTACTTCCACTCATCACATTAATTAGGTTTCTGATTCCCATTTCCTTTGTCCACCTCCTTCCTTGCTCTCATTTATTTACCTCTTCTAGGGATACTTCTAGGGTATGATCACCAATTCTGTGTGCGATAAATTCACTTACCACCTTAGATGGTTGCGTCCAATTTTAGTGAATTTGGAGATGATCAAAGCTGGTTGCTATTTTTACTGTTTGGATTTTTGCAGAATATTTCTCCAGCTGTATCATTCTCTGATTTAAATTTTATGTGGAGTCTGCTTTCAGTGCCACCACTCATCAATAGTTTTATTTCCCTGCCCAGATGGGATGCCTGGCAAATGACCTTTCCCTAAGGGTCTTTTCATTTCTGCTGAAGAAGCTAGAGCTGGAATTAGAGTCAACATAACTGTCAGGACAATGTTGCACCCAAATGAACAGTGACTTACTAGGTAATACGGCTATACTACTATTTTTTCTTCATATGGCATTGCAGTGAATGGATAGTCCAGGTTGTACAGAATTCTTGCCCTGTGCTCTGCTACAGGGTGTTGCAAAGTGTGGACCATGAAAATTTCTTATGGGTGCTTTGCTATTATCTAGCTTTAGAGGGAGTACTGTAGATATATACTGAATGCCCAGTATTAAAAAAAAAAAAATTATAGCACAGGTGAATCACCAACGAAACATCCTAAACCTCAGGTGCTAACTGTGCTGCAGAGGCAAATATAGTCAAAATCTCCAGGGCTGCCTTAGTTCCCTCCTGCCAACTTCGTGGAGACCTTATCACATATAGTGTGACAATATGTGTCTTTCCCCTGAGCCTTCTTCCAGGCATTGGGACTTTGGACATCCTTTTGCCCAGGAGACTTTGTAAGCTTGGCACCTTCATTGGAGGCAGAGCATATGGAAATGAACTGCAATGCAGCATGTGGTATGAAAATAATTTTAAATTCTGTCATTACCGCAGTTTAGCATTGTGGTGGGATCTTTCCCTTAATTACTCCCTGGAGGGGAAAAACTGTTGATACCAACTAGATTGAGGCCGTCTACTAAACTTGATGCCCTTTTTTAATTCTGAAAAATCAGTAATTATTCTTCACAGGAGCATTTAGTTAAAAACAAAAAAAAAGAGAGAGGAAAAAAAATTTTTTGTGAGGATTTAATACATTTCCTCATGGATGTTGGTAGCAGATATGGTTGTGCATTGCTTCGAGAGTCCAGACTCCCTGTTGGCAACAGCAGTCGGAGATCTGACTCCAGGCAGGTCGTGAGGGTTTCAGGTGGAGCTCAGCAGCAGTCATTTGAATGCTCATCTGTACTCTCTCGTTTTGAAGAGACTGTAATTTTTTAAACCTCGACTGCATAGGACATGACATCTTAACTCCATAGACTTCAGAGCATTAAACTCAGTCTGAATGTCTTTGAGAGCTTAGGCCAGTATATTCTAGCCTTTATTTTAATCTCTGCTTTCATGTCTTTTCCTATACGATGACGGAATATTTTCCTGACTTCTGTGCTGCTCTATTCACACCTTTCGTTCCTCTAAAATGCCACATACTCTTTTTCTTCCTCTGCTTTACATAGTGACGCAATGAATAGCTGTTTTAACAAGATGCATGTACTTTCCAAGTGAGAGCTGTCCTGTGGTCATTAGTGCTCAGTCTAGCAGATTTGATTCTAGGAGTGAGGAGATCTTGGTTTTACTCCAAATTTTGCTTCTCACTTGGCATACAATTTTGGGCAAATCTCTTCTGTTGGCATCTGTTTTCCAACAAAGTCGAAATTCTAATTGTAAGTGCTCAGCAATGGTAACTTGTGACCAAGGAATGATCTGGCACAGAGGGCAAAAAAGCCCAACGCCGAGAAGGGGTTAAACTGACTGGGAGCAGGAATGCCAGAGGCAGAACAGACTCTTTGCAAGGAATGAAAGTTTCTCTTGGTGATAAGAAACAGCCTCAGCATTGTCAGTGAGAAAAGGGGATGCGATTGCAATGGCAGCAATGGGCTATTTTTGCTGTTTGGAAGAGTTTTTGTTTGCCTGGCTGTGCTTTAGGCACAGATCCAAATGTTCTAGGTCTGAAGATGACCAACCTTTCCAGCGCACCAGTGTCACCTCCGCTTACTGGTTTTTCAAAGCCTGTCTTATTGCTGTGGCAGTCTGTGACACTGTCCCTCTCACCCTATGTCTCTGGTTACTCTTTGGCTTTCCTCCAGGCTGTGGCTGCCAAAACCATCCCCTGCTATACCACTCCCCCCCCCCCGAAAAGGCTTTGTGTCCCTGGTCCTCCTTGCTGCAGTGCCTCATGGATGTTAGCGCTGGTGCGGAGAGGGGACAGCTAGTAGGGGTTGGTTTCTGCCATGGCCTGAGACAAGAGTGACAGCACGAGGTTTGTCCTTGGGAGCTGAGTGGCAGAGGAGGCAACAGGGATGCACAGCAGCTGGTCTTAGTGCATAGGGCCACCAATGGCAGTGACGGCCTCCTGGGCATGGGGACTGCCTCGTGGCCAGTACCATAAAGGCCTTCCTCTGAAGGGTACTGGGCAGAGGGGTGGTGGGGTGGGGCTGTGCGTGGGGACCCCCGTCATCCCTGTGTCAGGTTTTGAATATTCCCAGAGAAGCAGCCTCCACAGCCCCTCTAGGCAGCCTGTTCCAGTGCTGTGTCACCCTCAAAGTAGAGAAGTCTTCCCTCATGTTCAGATGGAACTTCTTCTGCTTCAGTTTGTGCCCGTTACCCCTTGTCCTGTCTCCAGGCACCACTGAAAAGAGTCTGGCCCCATCTTCCCGACAACCATCCTTAAGCTATTTATAAGCCTATATAAGATCCCCTCTCAGCCTTCTGCAGGCTGAACAAACCCAGCTCCCTCAGCCTTTCCTCATAGGAGAGATGCTCCAGTCCCCTCATCATCCTCGTAGCCCTCCGCTGGCCTCTCTCCAGTAGCTCCTCATCTTTCGACCTCCCTCGACCTGCTGGCCACTGTCTTCTTAAGGCACCCCAGGATCACACTGGCCTTCTTGGCACAAGGGCACACTGCTGGCTCATGGTCAACTTGTCATCCACCAACATACCCGGGTCCCTCTCCAGAGAGCTGCTCTCCAGCAGGTCCACCTTGAGTCTGTACTGGTGCATGGGGTTGTTCCTCCCCAGGTGCAGGACCCTGTACTTGCCCTTGTTGAACTTCAGGTTCCTCTCCACCCAGCTCTCTCTAACTACACACCTCTTTGTAATCATCACCTTCTTCTGTGTGTGTGGTCCTGATCCTCATTCTTCATTTTCTCACTCTTCAGGAAACAGAAACTGCTTGACCTGTATTCCTGCTGTGACTTTCTGTGGCTCTGTGACTTACCTTTGCCAAACTGCAAGGGATGTTTTTTAAAGCTAAACTGTAGAATTCATAAGCCTACCCCTGGCTACACATGCACATTGTGTTAATGCTTGTGAGCATTGGCTCTGAAACATGCAGAAAAATATAATAATATAAAATTAAATAAGATGAAATAAAATAACATAAAATAAAATCTTTTTTTCCACTTGTATCCTTTGTGCTGTGTGTCCTTCAAAGTGTTTTTGGAGCTGAAACAACCCTGGCATTTCAGGCAAATAGCAGTCTCATCATTATTCGACTCATCATGAGTGCAGGAGAAAGAACAGAATAGTTCAGCTGGAAGGGACCTGCAACAATCACCTAGTCCAACTGCCTGACCATTTCAGGGCTGACCGTAAGTTAAAGCTCTGGGTATTAAGGGAATTGTCCAAATGCCTCTTAAACACTGACAGCCACCGGGCATTGATCACCTCTCCAGGAAGCCTGTTCCCAGGTTTGACCACCCTCTTGGTAAAGAAACGTTTCCTCATGTCAAGACTGAACCTCCCCTGATGGATGCAGCCATGAGCCATTCCCATGTGCCCTGGCACTGGGCACCAGGGAGAAGAGCTCAGCACCTCCCTCTCCACTTCTCCTCAGGAAGCTGCAGAGAGCAGTGAGGTCACTCCTAGCCTCCTTTTCTCCAAATGAGACAAACCCCATGTCCTCGGCCATTCCTCAGAGGACATGCCTTCCAGCCCCTTCACCGGCTTTCGTGCCTTCCTCTGGTATGGGTTCAAGTGCCTTAAGATCCGTTTTAAATTTTGGGGCCAAATTTACAGGATTGCATTCTGGCAGGAAGGCCAGAGACAGAACAGACTTCTTGCAAGGGAATGAAGTTTCCCTTGGTGATGAGAGAAGAAACAGCCTCAGCATTGTCTTGTAGACATCCTGGAACGGGAGGACACAGTGGTCACCATTAGGCAGCAGAGCCGGACTCGGGGATGGACCCAGAGCTGGATGGAGGTGCACCATGCATCTACTGTCGGCCTTGGTGCTGATGCAGAAGGATATAGAGAATCTGCTTGTGACACATCTTTGCAGACTCCATCTAGAGCTGCATATTGTGGTAGGACTCTGCCCGGTGCATTGATAATTACATTTTTCTTTTCTGTTTAAGAGCACAAGCATGTTTTTAATTTGCCTGGAGGGGTACCATAAAAATTTCCTAACACCTTTCTAATGTTTGTCTCTCTCTTCTATATATGGCATGCATTTTTCAGTATGGAGGACTCTCCTACCATATGATTTTGATGTGGTTTTACACAAGGGAAGCAAGAACTCATCTGGGGCTTAGTGCTGATGGTTCTGATGATGACAGACAACTGAGCAAAACAGAGTGAAATAAACAGGATTCACAAGATGAACTCAGCTTTTTGCAAGTTAAACTAAACTCTCAGTTCAGTCGGCAATTTTTTTCTGGAATTCAAGTGTTTCTGAAGGTCTTTTTAAGCTGTCATGCTTAGCAAGCCCTTGTATGAAGAACAGAATCATCTCCTGTCTCTGTAGACTTTGCCTATAAGCCTGTTTTTGTTTTTAGCTTTGCTGTCTGAATATGTAGATAAATCAGTTTTGTCCAAGTTTAGAGAGATTGCCATTTGGGGGTTAACCCAAGTGTAGGGGGGCCCAGGCAAAATGAAATTCTCAGAGACTTTGAAGAACTTGTACGAAAGGGAAGGGGTACAATGAAAGTAGGGATGTCGGTTTTGCCTCCGCAAGAAAAGAAACTATGGTATATGTCGCTATAGTCACCTATTGCAAGATGCAGTCCTCAGGAAGATGAAGGTAGAAATGATTTTTTATTTTATGTTGTTAGGCTGTTTCTCAAAATTCTTCCTTCAGGGTTTGCCTTGAGGTAAGAGACACACAAAGCACCTTGTCCATATTGAGGTCTTTCTGTAAAAAGATGATATTGTTTTGAGTAGCCCTGGATTGACTGATCCTGTCACTTCCACCAAGGGCTTGTGTTCTGGGCTTAATAGGCATTTCTGGAAGTAGAGATTGAAAAGATAAACTTAATTGCTTCATTTTATTTTCATAAAGCTTGGTAATTTTCAGTGAGTGCCTTTATGCAAGCTCTCAAGCCAATTTTTAATTATTTAGCAAAACATTTAAGCACATGCTTTGATTCACCCTGTTCAGCAAAGCACTTAAGCACCTGCTTATGTGCCACTTAAACAGGTTGAAAGAGATGCTTAAGAGTCTGCTGAATAGGGAAAGATTACCGAGTCAGGATCTTAAGAGGGAGGAGCTCGAATATAGTGATGGGAGATACAGGTACCAAAAGAGTGTCCAACCCCAGTCTGCATTGTGAAGACCCGAGAGCAGAGTTGATTACACAGCAATGTGAAACATCCCCCCCGCGCCTCCCTTTGGGCAGATTTTGCACAGGGATTGATATTTTTGTGTGTGCCTGTGTGTAATTTCAGTGTCACCAGCCTGGCGTGCCTGACACTGCAGTCTTTTTCAGAAGCAATAAGCCATGCAGTCGGATGCAGAAACAAGTCTCCATGGAGCTAATCTGCTTAGGTTTCTTGCTCTGAGCACTTGCTGATATTTTTCTTGCAGTGATATTGGAGCACTAGGCTAACTCTAACAGAACTATTGATTGACAAACTAATGTCATGAAGTTACTTTATACGCTGTACTGTGGGAGTAACTTAAAATCTTACTGTGTCAGAGGGGCAAAAGATAAACAAGCTCAGTTAGTGGTTAGAATAATTTTTAGAATAATCGTAGCTTGGCTGTTTCAATGTTTAAACAGTAAATGATTTTAGGAATTCTGGTCCAGGGACTCAGCTGGGGGCATATCTCTGTCTTCGTGCTATGCTGCTAATCAGCAGCTCAGGCCTAATTTTTTTGCTGCCCTGGAATATGTGTGTATTTTTATCACGGCAGTAAGCTGTTTGTAGCAAGTGAAAATAAGCCATGCCGAGGTGATACTGGACTTGCCTATGCACATTTTCTGTATGGAAGTAGCCAAAGCGTATCTCTGGAGAGCAGCACAAAACAAAAACATGTATGGTTATTGCTTAATCTTTAGCACTTTCTTCTTTTTTTCTTGTGATTTCTTTTAAAGAAGCAGAGTGTTGTCTCTGTGTAGCGGCTTTAAAATTCCAGAGAAATGAAGAAACTTTATCAATCAGAACTGCAATGAGAAAATTCATCTCACTAAGCAAGCCAAGATGTCAGTGGGGCTTTGTGTAGTGCATCATATATGTTCAGGCAGGAGTTGTGGGGGATTTAATGAGATGAGGTGCATATTCTAAAGCACACCAGGGCATTCATGCAGGCTTGATGAAGAATTATTAATGAAACTTTATTTCAACATCTTTGTTCACAGTAGGAGCAAAATTCCTCAAAATAAAAAAAAAAAAAATGGGGGTGTGGGGAGAAGACAGGTTCCCAGGATAACAAAGGAGACCTGGCAGTCCATCAGTGGGACAGCTACACCAGCTGACAGGCGGAGAGACTGCTCCAAAATCCCCAGCACACCTGCCTATGCGGAGCCACCTGTCATAGGAGTGAAAAATATATCCTGAGTTACAGAACTGTGAACTCAGTAACACTTCTGCAAGTGACAGAGGAGTGAAATGGCACTCATGTAAGTTTTTGTTGCTGGAAGGTTTTTCCCTGAAGGAAAAAAAATATTATTCAGAAAATACTTTTGTAATTTTTTACAGTATTAGGACTACTAGAATACGTATTACCATAATGATGAAAAATGCCCACACCTAGCTAATGATACAGTGTGTGTGTATATAAAGTTGGAGCAGGTGAGTTAGGCAGAAATGCTCTTGCTTATACACTGCTTTGCATCCAGCTCAGAATTATAAAGGATGAGGTGCAGGGTGGAGGGAAGTGGGATAGACAAAGCAAAGCTTGCAGAGAGACACAGAAAAATTAATTCTGTACCCAGTACTCGCTGCTGGCAGCAAATGCCTCCCAACTCTCAAACTAATGCCACTAGTGTAATATGCTGCAGGAGAGAATAAGGCCATGATCCAGGGCCTGAATCTGAACGGGAAACATATTGGGTAAAATCCTCAGATCTTCTTAGGAAACTGATGTTATCCCAATAGATGTGAAAACGATCCTTATTGATTCTTGTAATCTGTCTGTGTGGAAAATTCCTGCGTAAACTATTTCTACCTAATTGCTGAGCTTACAAATGTCACTTTTTTCCTAAAGGAGTTTAGCGTAACTGGTACACCAGCTTATGCAGCCCAACATTTTCTGTCTAGCTGTGGCACATTCCAATGCTGCAGTGGCAAGTGAAACAAAACCAGCAGAAACCACTTGTGGAAGGGTGATTTTCCAATTTGTAGAAGGTTCAAGCATAATTGCCTGCAACAATGTTGCAAACAAAAAATGTTTGAGTCTCCTCTCAGAAGCACTCAAATTATCTTCACATCAGGTACTAAGGACTCAAATTAGAAGTTTAATTTCTCGTTGCTGGGATTTGTCAAACAGTCCCTTCCATAAATTTACCAATCTTACATATTCAGACAGCATAGATCCTGTCTCCTGATGACTCTTCATAGTCATTTCATCCCACCTCAGGTGATTAGAAGTTTCCTGTATTTATTCATCTTTAGCATAGCATTGTTATTATCTTTCAGTGTACATTGTGCTGCTATCATCATATTTACCCCAGTATATTAATAAGGAATCATCATATAATATTTCACCCTTTAGCTAAATTTGACAATTGGCTCATGTGATTTCATATCAGATATTTTGTCTGATGGCTGTTCCCACAACCAGGTGTTAGGTGTGTTCTTCACCTGTTCCAGTATAAATGTGCTTTTATAACCATAGTTGACCATACTAATGTCCCTAAAGAAGTCAGTGTACAATTTCTATAGCAAATGGTGGGCATTCGCCAGTTACCAGAACCACCAGAACTTCACTTAAGGCCTTCGGCTGATGAGTCCAGTCCTAGATTTATGTCTTGGAGCATTTACATTCAAAGTACTTTTGCATTTATTTGTCCTTGAATGGATAAATTTGTACTTTGGGCTGTTCTACCCCTTTACTCTTTTGGTTGTGTTGTGTGCTGCAAGGGAAAGGGTTTGTGATAGTGCTCTCCTTTCTAGTGATACTTCACAACAGGGAAAGCAGTGGAATTAGAAAGATATAGGAAGTGGGGCACATTTTATTGTTAAATGTTTTATTTATTGAAAAGTACCGATCTGGGCTAACTGAAACTGTTTATGAACTCACTTATACTTTGCCTTCCATATCCAGCATACACTCTGAAAAATAATTTAAAGAGCTGGAATGCTTCATTTTAAAAAAATTTAGATTTCTGTTTTGTTTTTAAATATAGTTCTTTTACTTTGAAAAGAGCAATGCTTCGCTAACTCAGAAACAAAATGGAGTGATTTGAAAATTTTGACACAACCTCAAATGTTTGTTTAACAATGTTCTCATTTTCACAAGAAAACCACACATTTTTTCCTTTTGGGTAACTTGAAACCAGACCCAGCCAGCAAGTGGAAAACAATGATATTTGTACAGCTTTAGTTGATATTAAACGGCTCCTGTTTTTTGTGGTGATAGCTGTGCAGAAGGTTGATAGAAATCTCACCTCTTGTGCCATACGTTTCTTTTTGTGACTCGTTCTTCACAAAGTAGAAATAAATTTCATTCTTTCTTTAAAATTTCCTGGTTGGTAACTTTCCACGGAAACCTGAACGGTTGTCAGAAACTGTGGAACCGCTGAGTATAAAATGTTCGTTTCAGCTCCTCTCCATTTTTAATCCATTTCGGCCAGAGCTAAGGCCGATTTCTACAGGAGTGGCACTTACATTGCTCCGGTTGCTTAATATTATAAGACATTAATCAGAAAGACTCTCTTGGAAAAGCTGACGTGTAAGCCATGACCAGCTGCAAGCTTTCTTTTTTTTGAATTTGTTTCTTTGTTGTTGAAGTACAAAATGCAGAATATTTCCTATATTTATAAATTCAGAACCTAAGTGTCTTGATAGTTTTAAAGAATAAAGATTGTGTGGTAAATATTTGCTGTTCTGGAACAAATTGAATCTGGTTTCAGTTTTCATCTGTAACACTGATTTCCAGTGTGACTTCGATCAACTCAGTAAATGCTTCTGAGCTTAGTTCCAGTCAGCTGTAATGCTAAGTGAAAAGTGTTTCTTTTCTTCCACCTGTTGTGTTATTTATTGCAAACTCTGAGGCAGGAACTGATTTTTTTTGTATGCTTTGGTATGATGCTTAGCCCAAACTTTGTGGAAATAATTAATTTTTCAGTTTGTAGTCATTCTAAAAACTAGAAGAATTTGCGTGTGTGGGTGAAATGAGCAACTTTCCTTGCCAAGATATTTTGTTGCATAAAGCAACTAAATAAATTTGGGCTGAATGAATTATAAAGCATATTTTTTTTTCAAATTCAAAATCTATGTTCAAATAAATTGTAAGGAAATATAAAATATAAGCAGTATTTGAATTAAATGTAGACACTATATTAAGACTGAAAGTTAAGACTGAATAAAAATCAGAAGAAAGTTGTCTGACTAGAGAAAGATTTTCAGGGATTTTTTTTCTTGCATGAGTGTCTAACTGAAACATTAGCATTTAGTTCTTCTATAACAACATTTTTTGGGGGATGATTTTGTCTCCAAAATCTGATCCAGCTGTCTCCAGCATGGTTAGATCCTGATTTTTGAAGGGAACTGAAGGTGTTCTGTAGAAGTATGAGATATAGACCTCACCACTTCTTAACCTCAGCCCTTCCTTGTGCAGATGTATTGAGGACTCAGAGTCTTCCCTGCTGATGAGGTAAGGAAGCTCAGAAGCTGTTTCTTCAGACTTTTGGAAAATTGTCCTTAAATTTGCTAGTGATTGCCTGTGTGTATACGTACGCATGTCCTGGCATGGCTCAAACTCTGACATAGTAAGCAGATATCAACTTCTACCAAGACGTCTGCTTCACTGGCAAGTATTTGTCACTGGATCGATGCGGTATTAGCAAGCATCTGACTCCCTGCTAGGGGCAGGCTGCCTGCTGGTCATGACTTCTCACTGCCAATCGCAGGTATTTCATTGCCAAAGGGATGTCTTTGGGGTAAAGGGAGGGCGCATGTGTGATTGTTGCAAATCACAAGGACTTCTGTTTAATTATCTAAAAGACATTTTTAAAAATCCATCAGTTTTAGCATTTTAATTAATTTTGATGGAATTTGTACATGCTCAGTTTAGGATGTGTTGACTTTTAACCTATTAATCTATCCCTTTAAATCAGAAATGCAACAAGCTCATTGCACCATTAACACCAGAGATAAAGTCAAGGGATCCAAAAGCTAATATTGCAGTAGTAACATCATCTTCAGTGGCCTATGCAAGTCATTGTGGCCCAAGTTCAGCCAAAGACATGAACAAACCACTCAAAGAGTGAGTATGAGCTCCAATTAAAGTTAAGGGACCATAGCTCCAGCTGCTCTGAATCAGTGTAATTCTACAAAAAAATGCAGGTGTTGTATGAGTTTATACATGTTGAGTCCACAGGCTTGGCTTAGTTAAAACCTGCAGTTAAAATATGGATGTGGATGCTTTCAGAGAACAGCCCTGAAGCATACTTGGCAAGTGAGTAGATAGATAATACCCTGATGCAGGAATACTTCTTGGACATGTTCTTAAAGTGTGTTACTAGTGAAAGTAATCATGAATTTACATCCACGGGAGGCAATCTCTGTCTGAGCTGCCACATTCACTTCTGAGCTTGGATTGCAGTTTTATTTAATTTCTGTTTTATTACAGTTTTGAGGGAGATTTGTTTCAAAATGTGTATTTTCTCTGTTGTTCCTGAGAGGACTGTTATCTGCACATTCGTATTCCTCGCTCTGCGACGGCGTTTCATGGCCTCGTATGACTCTTCCAGTGCATCTGTTAATGGTTGCTAACATACCACAGCCTCACACGCTTATCTGCTAACAAAACTGTTCAGGGTTTATGTGCAGACACATGTTAGAGAGCAATGCCTGGCTTCTGATGTGGCAAAAAAAACCAATCCCAAAACAAACCCTTCAGAAACATTTCAGCGGCAAAGCCACAAGTTAGAATTATCATCATCAACAGGCTTTTGTCATGAGGAATGTTAAGATTAAAGAAGAGGGTGTAGGGAAGGAAGAGTTGTTATTGATAGGATTATGTGTGTGTGTAGCAGGTGGGTTAGATAGCATATCTTTTCATATGGCATGACATCCAGGTATCAGGAATACCCGAAAGACTTGTTAACATTGTTGGTCTGGAGTCTGCAGGAATCAGTGTGGTTGGAAGGGAATGCAGATCTTGCTGAATCACAGCACAATCTAAACGTCTTCAGGTTGTTTTGAAAGCAGGGCTCTGGTGACATGCAGTCAGTAAAGATTTCAGTCCACTCCCTGTAGAAATTAGGTGTGTGTTAGACCATCAGTTCTGGTGAAATCCCAGCTGGGTCATTGCATTTCTCAAGCTCTTATGAGTTGTCCCTGTTGTTTCATGGGGAAAATCCGGTTTCAGTTGTTTCATAGTTTACTATGTGGGTATGATACGGGAGAAAACGTGGACCTGAGAAGAAATAGATCTATTGTAATCCTGCGACTGCATCATTAATCTTCTGCTATTGACTCTGCCTTTCCTGGGATTTATTTCGAAATTTCAAAATTTCCTTTTCAACTTTCAGGAGCAACCAGTCTTGTAAAATACATAATTACATTTGCCTGCTGGGACGTATATATATCTTTTGTTTAAAAGCTCCTGAAATACAGCTGTGCTGTTACACATGTGCTCCATATAGTTTGCAAGGTGGCATAGCGCGTGAGGTTTATTGGCCTGTGATTAGACAGACTTCATCATTTGTCAGCAGTGCAGCACACCACAACACGCTCAAATGAAGGACATGTTCAGGAGATACCAGCTTGAATTACTTTTCTTCTTTCTTTTCCTTTCTTCCGCTGGGCTAGCGTAGGGCTTGAGCATGCCCATCCTGTGGCTGCAGCAGAAGTTCTGCAGTGTGCTGTGGGATCCCGTTTAGCTCCTGACTGCGAAGGGAGAGGTCTGTGAGTAGTCTGTGGGAAATGCAACTGGTTTTTTTTTTTCATCTTCTGCTGAAATGTCCTGTGACTCTGCCATGATATGTGGGCAGTCAGGAGGAACTTCTGTTAGCAGTTTGGAGCAAATCCTGCTGGAGCCTTTTTTTCTTTTGCAAAATAAGCACACATTTTTTTGTGCTTTGTTGTTGGTTGGGTTTTTCTAAATCTATTTAAAGCCTTATTGTTTTTTGTGTCTACTTGAACCTCTTAGGAATACAATAGATGGGTCTGCACAAGACCCAAGTGTGTTTTTAATCCATCCATTTACCAAAACACTGAGGAGGGAGGAAGAGTAGTGGTGCTTGAACAATGATTGTTCTAGACTCCAAGCCATAAATCTGTGCTGTTGGACTGGTGCTGATACTTCCTTCTAGCAAGGGTAGTCGGATCAAGAAGAACTCTGTTAATACTTTGTGTCCTAGTAGATGAAGGGGTTTTTCTCCCCCATAAAAAAGCTGGCAAGGCTCAATCTATACTCTGTTGAGTCCTAAGCAGATTAACTTGCTTGTGGAAAGCAACAGAAAGATTTGCTGTGTGGCCTCTCATGTCTTCTTTCTGCCTTAACCCCCATATTGGTGTCCTTCAGAAACCTGTATTACTTCTGACAGTTCCCCTGGTGCAACTTTTGTTGTTAGAGGGATGTGGATTTATTTGGGAACATGTAAGCAGTTTCCAAAGCCATGCTGTCTTCAGACCAGAAACGTTGTTGCTAGATGCAGGTTCCTGTTATCTTCATGAATAAAGGAAAGAACCAATGGGTTCAGAAATTTGAGATGCCAAGTGAAACTGCCTGAAACTAGGATAAAACCAAAAGCAGGACACATCATGAAATAGAGAGGAGTCTGATTCAGTTTTGGAAAAAAAAAAATCCACACAGCTGCGTCTTGTAGCTGACCCTATATGAACTATTTTGCTGTTATGATTTGTTCCATGTGGTGCTATTGCAATTACTTTCTCAATTTAAATGCAGTAGTTCTTTTTCCTTATGCCCCGTGGAAAGCGAAAGAATGTTGTCTTTGCTGCGAATCCTCTTTATTACAGGCAGCCAAATTCTCACTTTAAACTTTAGTTCATAGAGTAACTATAATTCTTGCCATAAGCAGAGAAAAATCCCCCAGGTTTCTTTTTTTGTGATACGGTTGAAAGAGAGAAGCTGGGCCCTGTGGTGGGTCCTTGTCACTTACCACAGGCCACATCCATCTGTGCTCAGCGCGTCCTCTGAGCGAGTATACCCAGGTGTTGCAACTGTACACACACGGGACTGGTTTCCAGGCATAAAGATCAGAAGCAAAGCAAACGAATGCAGTGAATTTTGAAGATAAAGTAGTATTGTCACAACATCTTTTCAGATATAGAGGCACATCCAGAGAAGTTAACAAGGATAAAGTTAAAGCGATTCTGCCAATTAATTTAAGTGCAAATTGGATATACTTGAAGTCTGTATAGAGAATGACTGTGGATTTTGTCTTTAGCTCTGTTTAGGTTCTCTGAAGCTTTGTCATCAGTCACAAACGCTCTTAATTGTGATGCTACAAAGGGACAGTGTAGCCAGCAGAGGGAGCAAAGGCTTGTGAGCAGCAAACCTGCTGGTAAGAGCTGTGTGACCTTACGGGGGATCAGGAAGGAGGCAAACGTACTCTGTGCCGCTTTCATCTCCCTCAAGAATGGGAGGAGAGATGAGAGATGGAAGGTTTGCAGACTGAGGAAAGAAAGAGTTGTGTGTTACTTTCAGACTTGAATGTAAAGCAGACCATGTTAAAAAAGCTTAGAAAATCCAGCCCCATAAATAGAAAGCCATCTGCACTGAAAAAAGAAAAGGAAGAAAAAAAGAAGAAAAAAAACCTACACAAAATTTGAGAACATTATCTTTTTTTTCTATTGATTCATGTTTTTAATGCTAGTAACGCTTTCATGTAGTGGCTGTGGAGCTTTATGAAATGTATCTTGTCTGGTTTGTGATCAGCTTTCTGAAAACAACAGACTAGGTAGCCTTTAATCCCAGAGAAGTTCATAGTGAATATAGAAGGGAAGGAAACACTGTCAAAGTATTTGCACTCGGTGGGAGAATTATTGTTGTTGGCTGTTAAGCTTTTTGTTTCTGTCTCCCAGCGAATGCTCCCCTTCAGTTAGCTCTGCTTGGAACAGTTCAAAGCTAAAAACTTTGTAAAGAAATAGAAGTTTTTATATCTGTGCATATGTACAGACATCCTAGGAGCCATGTGAATACAGATAAACTGGGCGTTCCGTAACTTCTCCATTCTCCTTGTGCATCTAATTGTTTTCTGTGTGTGCCATCCCGTGTGTCTGGTTTTGGCCACTGACACGAAATTCTGTCACAGAGGGCTGCATAATGACAATTTGCTGTTAGTGCCTGTCTAAAATTGCCAATCATTGTAATTTCAGTATGGTCTCACTTGTAGGTCACCGTCAGTCACCTTGGAAAATCCTAAACACTTTAAAATAAAACAAAACCAAATGAAAAAAGGAGGGAGAAAATACTATTTTTTTCATGCCGCTTCTAGCCTGCCTTTTTCTTTTTCCCCTTCCACCTGCAGTCCTTCTGGTTTGCATGTAGATGATGATGGTCTTGTAAATTGACAACTGTTTCAAATCTGGCTAGTCCCTGCCCTAAGCCTACCTCATCATCTCTGGAACAGCTGCAGATTTTTGTTGCTGAGAGGCTGGACCAAAAGCATTGAAGAGCACATTTGGTATACTTTCAAAGGGCTAGGCACAGTCATCCTCAATCCAGAGAGCTGGGGAGGAGGGAAGAGGCAGAAACGTCTCGAGGAAGGAGAAGATCTACTGACGTGAATCAGGATTTGATGAGCTGACCACCTGCTCTTGAAATCCTTATCTGCAAGATATTTGAGCCTATGAATTCAGACATGACACTTAGAGGCTTTCAACTAATCTTATTGTCTGGCAGCACAGTCGCAAAGAATGTGACCTCGGGAATACGGAAGATACCTCCTGAATATCCTGGCAGAGCACGTTAGTAAATATTTTAACATCACCAGCGCCTGCTCAGCAGGCTGTAGTTTGGGAAGCATGTAAGATTACTTTTTAGCTCTAATATGTATTAGGAGCGGGAGTACTTAAATTTCAGGTTTTGGGTTCACTTGAATTCTCAGTCTTCATTGGTAACACACGGTATAAGGGAAGAGAGGGTGGTGTGTACCACAACAACATCTGCAGAATCATGCATGCAAGTATGAGATGGGCTTTTGGAAGGGAGGAGAAAGAGCCATCAAGGAGTGTCTCCCACTGCTCTGTTTTGACCTTTCTATATCTGTCTTCCTCTAAATCTGTCAGAAGCGAATGGCTCTTCATCTAAATTAGCTGTGTGGTACAGGGCTCCCCTCTGCCCTGTTATTGAAGCTGCTTGTGTTGCCCTCATTCTTAGGCAACATACTGTCAATTCAAATAACTTCAGAGAATGTCCAGCTTAAATCAAGTGACTGTTGTACTTATGGAGCAATGCACCAACTCAGCCTTGCTGAGGAAGAGTCCTAGAGTGCCTTGTCCCAACAGAAGAGGTGTCGCTTCCAGCTTCCAGAAGTCTTCACTGTAGTGTGCTGCCCACTGTCTCCTTGGTAGCACCCATTGCTGTAGAAAGTGTGACTCCATTTGCTCATCTCACCTGCTGAAAAGACTGCTTTTAGGGTCAGCAGAAATGTAAAGTCTTTTTAAGGATGGCTGGAAAGCACCATTCAGTGCAAGGCTTTTTTTTTTTCCCACAGCATGCCTCTGTAGAGGAGGTTATATTTCCTTAGGTGCAATTTCCCTTGTTCAGGAATGTGAGTCCTTATTATTTTTCTTATTACACAAATTTTACAAATTGAGCTGGCTACAGTTCAATTTTCTGATTGAACAGGAGTGCTAGCTGTATGATTTCCTTCCAAGGGCTGATGGCCTTGATTCATTCTTGAAATCTGCATGTTGCAGTGTTGGCAAGCTTTCTTTGTCCATGATTTCTGACTGTATTCTGCATTTGTATCTTCACCTGTTCTTATGTTGTTCTCAGTTCAAAGGCACACAAATACAGATGTGCCACTAATGTGTAACTTCTATTTCTTGCAGCATAAGAACATAAAGCAATCTGAGACTAAAACAGGAAGAGATCTCAAAGGTGAATGGGGAAAAGAAGTTGACTTTTTTGCTACCCCACAGACACCTTCTGATACTTGAAATGTGTTGCTTAGAACAATATCCTCTATACCTTTTAGGTGCCTAAGTTGTGGTTTTCAGACCCTCACAGGCTGCTCTGTCATCTATTGCTAGACAGAAACCTCTAAAACTCAGTTTTAAAAAGGGATTTGTTATTTTGCCTTCATTATTCGTCGCTCTGGGGATTGGACACATTCTTCTAATCTGCAGTCTAAACCTATTTTGTCAAGTTTATACTTATTTGTTCTTGTACCAACGTGGTTCTTTTGATTAATTCTTTTCATTCTCTACTGTCCTTTCTCTCACTCCCTGATATATTTATAGACAGCAATCATATGCCCTTTAGCCTTCCTCTGGCTAGGCTAGCCAAGTTTTTTAGTTTCCTCTTGTAAAAAAGGATGCCTCATTCCTCTGATCATGCTAGAAGCCTTTCACTGCACCTGTTCTGGTAACAGATTCATCTTTCTGAGCATGGGTGATCAAGGCGGTATGCAATATTTCAGGTAAAGTTTCATTAGTTCCCTGTGCAATAATGTTCACCATTTCTGTTGGAAAGTTCTCTCATGATCACATTTCATGTATTTCCTTAAAACAATGCAAATAGTATTTGTATTGATTTAATATTACAAATGATCACCAAAACTGTTCTTACTGCATATGAACCTGTGGTGCAGAATGGTTAATCTAGGCATGTCCAGCTTCTGACTAAAACAAGTTAGGGCCCCTGTCACCGATATGTTTTGTTCCCTTAATGATTTCCATACCAGGTACTCTGAGTGAAGAGTTCTGGGTGGGGGGAGATCATGTACATAAAAGCTATGTCACAGGACATGCGCACCAGGGATGTAAATTAAATTCAGCATTTTTGCATGCTTTGTTTTGCAGACACAACATGTTCCTTTAAGCGTCATGTTAGGGACTGTAGGCTGAGGTAGTGCCAAGTAAATGTTGGTAAGCTGTTGGAACATTTCCTTTACTCATGACTGATGAGCCTATTTACAAAATCATGCAGCTCACCCAAATGAAATGAAAGTCAATGAGGTCTTTAACATTCACCACCACACCTCTTAAATACTCCTCTCTGATATATGTCACTTATTTTGTCTGTCCCACTGAAACACTTTGGTGCTAAGGTCTCAGTCTCACAGTGGCAGGGTTGTGGAAGACTAGACTCTAAACCTGATGATAGTTGATAATGGAAGACATCTTGTATGGAGGGAAGAAAAGATTCATTCCGGTCAAAAAGGAATGTTGCATTTTGTTCAGATTTGTCTTTGCTTATTTATTCATTCATTTTAAATGGAAGCTGGTTTGTACTGCTCAAAGGCACCAAGTGGTAAAAGAAGTCCAATCTGCTCATTAACTAAATCTAGAAGAGGCCTTTCAAACACCTTTTAATCTTTGAGACAAGCAAGGAGAAAAGTTAAGCCCTCCCATTCTCATTTTACATTGCTGTTGTGCACCCTAACTGACAGCACAGCAGCCCCCTGGGGTAAGGGCCTCAACTTTTGCATGTTGTTTTAACTCAGCTGATGTCAATGAAACGGTGGTGATTTATATGAGCTGAGGATGTGGCTTCTCAAGTTCAGAGGAACTATTGCAAAATATCAGGCCCAAAAGGGTTTTCTGCAGGATTTTTAGTTAAGCTAATGCCTAAAGCAAGACTCGAGCTAATTAGGAAAAAGTTTCTTTATGTGTCTAAGTCCTTTTCCTTGAGAGACTCAGTAAGCAGTGTGTCTCAACTTTAACAGAAATGTGAAAAGATGAGAGGTGAGTGTTTATCGATTCCACTTACTGTATATAGCAGAGCAGACACATTGGCAGTACCAGTCTATGAGTTTGGCTGATGTGATCTTGAGAGCAGGAAAATGTTTTAATAGAAGTAAAGTATAACCTGAGCTTTATTACAGATGCCAAGTTTATTGAAGTGCGACACAAAGAAGGTTTTTGAGGTGTTACAGTATATCCACAATGCATGAAACAAAGTCAGAAACAAAGTAAGGCTGTTTTCAGTCTGCTTTGTTTGTCTGATCAGCTGGAAAACAGACTCTTTTCCAAGAAGAAAGGATACTGAAAGCACTAATGGCTTCTTTTATCAAGCATGTTTGAATTCAGGACATCCATTTGGATAAATATATTCAAAACGGTGGCTGGTTATTTTCTTTGCTGTTGTGTTTTGCTTTTTGTTTTCTTTTAGAAAAGAAAGCATACTTTTTTAATATATTTGCTTTCATTGGAAGGCAGAAAACCTATTGAGTCTGGAAGCAGGGGACTAGAATTTTAGTTAGATTCTCAGCTTTAACTGGAGCTAGCCATGAAATTTAGGTCTGGATTCAAATCCCAAATTTCACACTCACATCAAGTGTGCTTTTCCTCTAATTAATGTTTATAAAATGCCAAGGGTTCTGTAGTTTAGCAGGGCCAGCCAGTAAAATACAAAGGATGAGCTATATTTTTACACGGTCTTTTAGCACGTTAGGATGACTGTCCTGCTTGTTATCACTGGGACCGTTAAGAAGGATATTCTAGTAGTGAGTTAACTGAAGTGGAATGTAAAATGATCTTTTATTCCATTTCAGAGGAAAAAAGTAGGAGTTGTACCAGTAATCTCAAAGTATGTCTGAACTGCTGATTCCATGGCATGCTGTGATTGTATGAGGTTGTTTAATTGGATATGCTGATCTGAGTTTGCTGTTTACATGCGTACAGCTACTTTAGAAAGGGAGCTTGTTAATGAAAGTAGACAGAAAACTTTAAAGAAAAAGCACGTTTGGCACTTAACTAGCAAAAATTTGCTTTCCTGGTTAAAGTCATTATAATCGAGCTCAGGAATTGCACATGCACAAGGGAATTACTTGAATTAAGTCAATAAAGTTGTACTTTATTAGGTGTGAGGGGCCTGATCATTACTAGTGTGATATAGCTTGAGTTCAGGTCAGTGGATTAGAACAAGCAGGTTTATGAGGATGGAGCTGTGACGCTTCTGTCATGTGCACCTCTTCACCTGGGTGAAGAGGAAGGCTTTTATTTTTTTTTTTTTTTACACAGGACAAAATAAATCTGTGCTGCACAGGCTAAATCATTAATCAATAGTGTTTGGTCTTAGGAAATTTACAGGGGAGCTGTTCGATTAGTTTATAGAAACTCTACATGCTCCTCAACTCTTTCTGAGCACATCAGGCATTGGGAATATATAGCAGGGTTTGGGGGATTACTGCATGTTCTTTTCAGTGCAACTGGCTTTTGTTTGTTTTCTTCTTAGTTACTTCATTCTTGAAGATGCAAAAATTACTTTTAGCTATATAGCTGCAGAAGACACTGGACACTGGTAATACGCTGCTTTCAAGCATATACTGTTATCTGTAAGGTGAAGTTGTTGAAAAATACCAGCTACTTGCTATGTAAATATCTTGCTTGATAACACTTGCTAAATAGTCAGTTTACCAATGCATGCCTTTTTGATCTAGGGAAGGCTCTAAAAATGTTGCCAGTTTGGGTTTACATTGTTTTAATAGGTGACAGAGATGAATCAGTCTTGGAGCCTGGTAAGCATTAATACCACACAACAGTGAAGGAGTTCCCTGAAGCGTGAGGTCTGAATGATGGAACTGGGGCCTCAAACATTCTTCATGAAAAATTTCGAGAACAGTCATTTTAAATGGTGGTTCTCTGTTCGGTGGCAATGGTAGAGAAGTCCAAAGACAGCAAAGTAGGAGTATTAAGAATGGAGCAGAAAGTGAGCTGTTTTTTTTGATTTTGAATTGCAGAAAACATGAGAAGGTGATTGGCAATGATGCACTTGAGGTAACTGGTCCCACTTCTCGGTGCACCACAGTAAAATCCCTACCTTAAACAAGTGCTTTCCTTGTCATTTATCACTAAACATGAAACCTACCAGGACCTGAGTGGATGAGCGTGGGCAGAGCACTGCTCCTGTCTGCTGGGCACTGGGCTGTACTATTAGACATGTCCTGTTGGCTTTCCAGCAGGCTTCTGCTTCCTGAACTGCTTTTTGAAGCATGCAGGTTAGAGAGGGCCTTTCCAGCTATGTTCACAACATTGATAAAATGGAAGAAAATGTTAATGTTATTCATGTTAATATATTTTAATATAGCAAGCTTTTCGTAGTGAAAACAAAATTTGCTTGCCATTATTCACCACAAAACTGTCATAGTCCAAAATATTTTGCTCATAGTGAAGACGATGGGTGTTTTGCTGCAGAGTTCATCCTGTGTTCCCTGCTAAATGGACAAAATGGTTTAGCCTGACGTGTTGTGAAGTCACAGAATCACAGAATGGTAGGGGTTGGAAGGGACCTCTGTGGGTCATCTAGTCCAACCCCCCTGCTGAAGCAGGGTCACCTACAGCAGGCTGCACAGGACCTTG
>Ga0065711_1000382_pt1 | contig 69856 bp, 35 predicted proteins | sample Hoacrofraction12_FD_59098 | JGI IMG/M metagenome (GOLD analysis project Ga0065711, IMG submission 59098) | Hoatzin crop microbial communities from Cojedes, Venezuela - Epithelial fraction 12 v2 (version 2) | ecosystem: Host-associated > Birds > Digestive system > Esophagus > Crop | place... | reverse complement strand
CTGCTGTAGGTGACCCTGCTTCGGCAGGGGGGTTGGACTAGATGACCCACAGAGGTCCCTTCCAACCCCTACTATTCTGTGATATTCTGTGATATTCTGTGATATTCTGTGATATTCTGTGATATTCTGTGATTCCTCCTCAGGGGGAGGACTCCTCGCACTCTGCCCCTGCTCCAGTGTGAGGTCCCTCTCACAGGAGACAGTTCTCCACAAACTTCTCCAATGTGAGTCCTTCCCACGGGCTGCAGCTCTTCACAAACGGCTCCAGAGTGGGTCTTTCCTACGGGGTGCAGCCCTTCAGGAACAGGCTGCTCCAGCGTGGGTCCCCCACGGTGTCACAAGCCCTGCCAGCAAATCTGCTCTGGCATGGGCTCCTCTCTCCACAGGTCCGCAGGTCCTGCCAGGAGCCTGCTCCAGCACAGGCTCCCCAAAGGGTCACAGCTTCCTTCAGGCATCCACCTGCTCCGGGATGGGGTCCCTTCCACAGGCTACAGGTGGATATCTGCTCCACCATGGACCTCCATGCGTTGCAGGGGGCACAGCCTGCCTCACCACGGTCTTCATCACAGGCTGCAAGGGAAAACTCTCTGCTCCAGTGTCTCAGGCATCTCCTTCCCCTCCTTCTTCACTGATCTTGGTGTCTGCAGGGTTATTTCTCTCACATCGTCTCACTCTTCTCTCTCGAATGCCATTTCCCAGCAGTTTTTTCCCCCTTCTTAAATATGTTATCACAGAGGCGTTACCGCTGTCATTGATTGGCTTGGCCTTGGCCAGCGGCAGGTCCATCTTAGAGCCAGCTAGCACTGGCTTTATCAGACATGGGGGAAGCTTCTCGCAGCTTCTCACAGAAGCCACCCCTATAGCCCCCCCCACCAAAAGCTTGCCACGCAAACACATAACATTAAGGCAAGGATATAGGGCAAGGACTGATCTTAAATCGTAGGATCCCAAGATAATTCAGTTTAGCAGGGACCTCAGGAGGTTATTAATCCAATTTCCCGCTCCAAGCAGGGTCAGCTATGGTGTCAGAGCAGGTTGCTTGGGACTTTGTCCAGTTAGATCTTGAAAACTTCCAGGGATGAAAACTGTAGAATCTCCAAGGAAATCTCTTTCACTGATGGACTGTCCTTATATGGAAAAAAGATTTTTTTTATACCAGTCTGAATCCATCTTGTTTTGCTATAAGCCTGTTGTCTCTCATCCCACACCAACACACCACTACAAAGAACCTGTCTCTGTGTTCTCAGTGCTTCTCATAGGTGTTGAGGGCTGTTGTGAGGTCCCCCCACATCCATCTGATCTCTATGCTGAACAAGCTCTGCTCTCTCAGCCTCTCCTCACAGGGCAACTGCTTCAGCACCTGACCATCATGGTGGCCCTGGTGAACTTGCTCCAGTTTCTCACTGACTTTCTTGTACTGGGGTCCCAAAACCGGTTGATCTATCTAGATGTGATCTAGTGAGTGCTAAGCAGAGATGGTCACTTCCCTCAGTTTACTGGCTATGTTCCTGGTCACACAGCCTAGGAGGCTTTTTCCCTTCTGTGCTGCAGGGCTCATGTGCAGTTTGCTATCTACCAAGTCCTGCTTTCATAAGGTTCCTGTCAGCCCATTCTTCCAGCCTGTCTAGGTGCATCTGTTTGGCAGCTCTGCCCTTGAGTGTATTGACTGGTGCCCCCCAGTCTGGTGTCATCTGCAGAGTTGATGAACCCATCGCCTTCTCTAGGTCATTGATAAGAATGTTATACAGGTCACATCTCAGGACAGGGCACTGATAAACCTCACTGAAGATGCGGTGGTGCAAAGAAGAGCTACATGGGTCAAGAAACTCTGTGCATGTCCTCTAGATGATCACAGCTTGAAGAATTGAGGAACTGACTGACAACCAAATGGCAGGCAAAGAAGAAAATCAGGGGAAAAGCAAGACAGGAAAAGGGAAAAGCAGAGAGGGAACAGCCATACCCAAGAGTGAAGAGATCAGAAATAAAGAAGCAGAATGTGTGCCTGAAGAGATAGTCAGCCAGGACAAACAAAAAGCTACCCACAATGTGCAGGGCTTTTTTTACCGTACCTGATTCAGTTAGCATTAGCTCAGTGTACATTTGACTGTCACCATGACTTAAAGGATAGATGTGATTGCTGAGTAGAATTTCTTAAATTTTCCTGAAAACACTGTGACTTTCAATTGAAGGTCACTATTCGAATATTGAAAAAGTAGTATAATAGTAAAAGCTTTCTAAACATAAAAATAATGATCTTTTATACACAACTCCATTTATTCATGTAAAAGCTGACAGAAGATTTCATCTTACAGAGCAGGAGCACATCTTCCACTGGTCCCAGGTCCATATAAGCCATTTTTATTTCATTGACTTTATAAATGTGTAAGTTTGGGTGAGCTCATCATTTGACACAGAAATGAGCACATCCAGAGAGTGATATATTAGAACAGTCTTAAATGCTGAATCTCCTCTGGAGACTTCAATTTCTCTCTTCAGTTTCAATGAAGGGAAAGTCATATGTCTAGCTGAGTCTTAGTTGCCTAACTCAGGGCAGAAAGCAGTAATCCTTCCTCCTGTAATTACACAGACCATTGGGGATCCCACCTGACTCTTGCTCAGAACAGCTGATCCTCATGGGAACAAGAGTTTTATTGCTTAAGACTGTAATGGAATCTAAATCCTCCTGTCTGCTTTTTCTCATTGCCTTTGGTTGACAGACACTGTATTAAAAGATTTAGACTTAGAGATAGTGGGGGAAAGTTTGAGAAGAGATGTTGTTGTGCAAGCAGCACATTTAGAAAATGAACACCACAGATCTCACTATGGCTAAAAAAATACCTCTGGCTCTTTATATCATAGCACCAACCTACAGAAGTCACAAGTTGCATCCTGTGGTTGCAGAGCATGCAGGAAGGCATAAGCACTAAAATCACTCCAGAGCTGCTCCAACATTCACTCGTTTTTGACTGTGTGTCAGAAGCACCAGTGCAGAGACTATATCATGCAAGAGCTCTAGGGAAACAAAGCACTGCCACCTTGGGAACAACAGGATTCCCAGGAGTCTTTGAGATGCATATGCCCAGGAGACCAGAAATGGGATTCACCTGACCACATCTGGAGATCTCCCACAGATGTCTGAACATCTGAACAAGGCTTCCCTTGCAGTTAATGAAGAGAAAGAGATATTTTCAGAGGAACTTCTGAGCTCACAAAAAAGCAGACATTTAATGCTTAAGTCAATTGCACACATACAGGCATCTAGTGTTGTTTCAGGTGTCCTAGAGTGCCAGTATTATCTACATGGGGTTGTCAGATATAACAAGGGACCTGTGTCCTTCTGGGATAAGAGCTAGTAGCTGAGTGGGAGACCAAGAGTATCTCAAACTACAGTAGGTACCACATTAATGTAGGCACGTGAATTGGACTTTTACATAGCAGGGATGGAATTCAGGTCCAGAGTGTAGAAGCATATTAGACACCTGAAATCAGCTGGTCACATGTAGGTGTTTCTTTTAGAATGAGACTATTAGCTCTCTAGACTCTACTGCGTTGATTAGATCTTCGTCAGCTTAGACAGCTCGCTTGCATGTAGACACATAAATTTCACTGTCTGAATGTGGCATTAAATCCCACTCTCAGAGTGGCATTCAGCTGCCTAAATGCCATAAAAGATGCCATAGGACCTCCAGCTGCTCCAGAAGAACATGTGCCTTTCAGAAGTTATGCATCTAGTCAGCACCACATGGCTGTCTGAGATTCCTTCGGGCACCTCAGCTTGCATTAGCCATCACTATTTTGACAAGTGAGTTGAACTTGTTGCAAGTTAATGGGATGGTTTCCAACCCCAGGTTTCACACCAGGAGTATGCGGATACTGCTTTACATCCTTCAGGAAGTGATACACCTACACAGTGTGAACAGTCTGGCATCTCCTCCCGCGCATGCACACAGGTGAGCCATTACTGTGGTGAGCTGCAACAGCAGCGATTGTTGTACACTAGCAAGAGTACCTTAGGTCCTCTGCACTAGGTCTCTTCACCCTTCCACGTGCAAGGTAACATGGGAGAGGAAGAATTTGTCCCATCCCATTTCATCAAACATCAGCATGAGTTTGATACCGATATGAACTGGCTGCCTAAGAGAAACAGATACTTTTAGGATCACCTGAACTATATTAAATATATTCTTTAAAATGGCATCATTCTTGCTCTGTAAGTGCCAGCTTCCCTCCACTGACTGCCAAGACAGCCTACATGACCGGTTCAAACATAGATGGCTCCACTGTGAATATCAGGATCTGGTCACATCCCACAATGCAGGACACAAGAATCTCAACTGCAAGATCGCCTAGTGTGTTGTCCATCTCCTGTGGAAATGGATAAACTGGCTCAAAGAAACTCTGTTTCAAAATTCTCTAGTAGATAATCTTGCCTATACCTCTGCCACTGCTGGATTGCCCCATGAAGCAGATTTATCTGCCTCTGCCTCTCACTGAAGTTCTTTTCTTTCAGGTTTTTTAAAAGATGCTGTATGACAGCTTGAATGAAGGATTTTGAGAGACAGAAATTCATGCATATAAAAGGTATATGTGTATGTGTAAGCTTTTGTGTGTATATTCCCATCACTCCACAGTCCTGCTCCATCACTTTCAAATGTCCCAAGTTACAGGACTTTCATAATTTCCATAGGAAAGCTATTCTAACATTTAATACTTTAAAAGTTCACTCAAGAGTTAGTCTGCACCTAGCCTATATTTTATTTCTGTGAGAACTGAAAATGTACCATAAGTCAACAGTAAAAAAGGAGGGGAAAAAAAAGGAAAAATGTGTAGAGGCATACAAGAAAGAAAGAGCTTATGGCATATGCATGAGCTTAAAACTTCAAGAAAAAGTTAAATTAATGAAGGTAGTTCACAGTTTAAAATTAATTATTTTTGCATTTCTTTTTCTCAGAGGTTCCTCTTCAATATTCCAAATATAAATGGTGGTGGGATTATTTAGAAACCAAGTACATTATAACTAAGGCTTATAGCAACCTCACTCAGCAGTGAAATTTGTTGTCTCCCTCTGATCCTCAGATTATGGAGATGAGGGGATGAATGTACATCAGTAAGATTCCCTACCGAGATAGCTTTTCAGTCTTTTCAGTAAGAAAAAGATCAAAGAGAAAATAGATAATTAACATACCAAAGGAGACAAAACCCCTAGAGCTTTATCGTTGTTGCAATCCAATAATAAACAGCCAAGTACAAAAAAGATTATTTGATAGTGACACACAGAATTGAAAGCCTTTGAAATGTCAGCTTCTCAAAAAAAAATATTTTGGAAGGAAAAAATATCCGTAATTGTACAGAGTAATGCTTAAGCATTGGGGAGTAACTCTTCATTCCTGTGAGAGCTTGCTTATAAAACTACTCTGCTTAAGAACAACAGCTTGGCTTGCCTTTATCTGTAATAAAATAAAAAATTTTAAAAAACGCACAAAAGGCTTCAAATCCCTTCTTGAGCAAACACTTGATTCTTTTATAAATTAAAAATTAAGTACTGTTCTTCTCGTTCTGTTAAAAAAATATTATCCACCTCCGTTCCCAGACCAGCTTCCAGCTTTTACAGACTTGGGGGCAGTGGGACACCAAGGTTTCAAACGATGGCTGTCAGGGCTGGCTAACCGCTATGCCACGTTGTAAGTTCTAGGTGCTTTTGTAAAGCCAGAGGCAAAAAGATAAATTCATGTAGCAGCAAATTATGTGAAACTCTTCCCTGGGGAAAGCAACTGCTCAGAGTACATGGATACATCAATACCACTAAAAGAAAGAGGACCGGGGCATGGGCCCAAGCATATTAAACCGTAAGTAGTTTCTCTGGCACACTTTTGGCTCAGAGCAGCTTTCCTTTCACAGCACTATTAAGAAATTAACACCGCTGTGAGGCCATTCCCAACAGATAGCTGGGCACAGCCAGCCTGGTTTCGGAGTTAATTTTAGCCTCATGGGTGCAAACCGTTACATTCACAGGGCCAGAGGATGATCACCTCTCTGTTCCATTTACAGATGCAGATGTAGCAAATCAGTCTGTTTTAGAGAAATGTCTACTTCTGGGGCATCAGTTTTAGGGTAAGGGAAGCTGAGAAACACTGTTGTGAATGGCTGTTCAGCAACCAGCACAAAATATTCCACTGCTGTCCTACCAGAGGCAGGTTTGCATGTTTGAAAATCCTCACTTTTGGTACAATAGACATGATTTAGAAGAAAGGTTAGTCCCTGCATCGATACTAGCAAAGAATATTCAAGGATCTGCTTAAAAGTCTCCTGTGGGATAAGGCCTTGGAGGGAAAAGGAATCCAAGAAAGCTGATTGATATTCAAGGATTGCCTCCTCCAGTATCAAGAGCAGTCCCTCCCAACAAATCCTGCATGGATGACCAGGGAACTCCTGGAAAAACTCAAATACAAAATTTAAGGATATATAAGGTAGAAGCAGGAACAAGTAACCCAGGAGGAATACAGAGACACTCACTGAGCATGCAGAGATGCAGTTAGGAAAGCAAAAGCCCAGCTGTAACTGAAACTAGCCAGGGATGTCAAAGGCAACAAGAAAGGCTTCTGTAAGTACAGAAGTAGAAAAAAGACCAAGGAAAATGTGGTCCCTCTCATGAACATGTCAGGGGCCTTAATCACACAAGACATGGAAAAGGCCAAAGTACTGAATACCTTCTTTGCTTCAGTCTTTACTAGCAAGACCAGCTGTCAGCAATCTCGGATCCCAGAGACCAAGGGGAAAGGCTGGAACAAGGAAGAGGTGCTCTTCGTGGAAGAGGATGAGGTTAGAAAATACCTGAGCAAACTGGACAAATGTAAGTCCATGGGCCCTGATGGGATGCACCTACAATTACTGAGGGATCTGGCGGATGTCATTACGAGGCCACTTTCAAATACTTTTGAATGATCATGGCAATTATGAAAGGAGACTGAGTAATGAAGGAAAGCAAACATCATTCCTGTCTTCAGGAAAGGCCAGAGTGAGGACCCAGGGAACTACAAGCCAGTCACCTTGATCCCTGGGAAGGTGATGGAGCAGCTAATCCTGTAAACCATTTCCAGGCACATTAAGGACAAGAAAATCATCAGGAATAGGCAGCATGGATTCACCAAGGGGAAGTTATCTTTGACCAACTCGATAACCTTCTATGATGAAATGACTGACCTGGTAGGTGAGGGGAGAGCAGTGGATATTGTCTACCAGGACCTCACTAAGACTTTCAACAGTGTCTCCCATAAGACCCTCAAAGAGAAGCTGATGAAGTATGGGCTGGATGAACAGGCAGCGAGGTGGATTGAAAACTGGCTGAATGGCCAGGCCCAGAGGGTGGTCATCAGTGGTACAAAGGCTAGTCAGTCTACCCATTAACTAGCTGTGCACCTCAGGGGTAAGGACTGGCTCCGATCCTATTCAACATCTTCATCAATGGTGAGCATGGTGAGGCAGAGTGTACCCTCAGCAAGTTTCCTGATAACACAAAAACAGAAGGAGTGGCTAACATGCCAGAGGGTCATCCAGAGGGACTTCAAGAGGCTGGAGAAATGGGCTGACAGGAACCTTATGCAGTTCAACATGAAGTGCAAAGTACTGCATCTGGGGAGGAGCAACCCCAGGTATGAATACATCCTGGGGGCCACTCATCTGGAAATCAGATTTGCAGAAAAGGCCCTGGTGGTCCTGGTGGATACCAAGTTGAACGTGAGCCAGCAACGTGCCTTTAGTGTAAAGAAGTCAAATGGTATCCTGGGATGCATTACACAAAGTATTGCCAGCAGGTAGAGGGAAGTGATCCCTCCTTCCCCTCTACTCACCACTGGTGAGGCCACACTTGGAGTACTATGTTCAGTTCTGGGCTCCTCAGTACAAGACAGACATTGATGTATTGGTGAGAAGAATCCAGCAAAGGGCCACAAGGACAATTAAGAGACTGGAACACCTCATGTATGAGTGAAGGCTGAGACAGCTGGGACTGTTTACCTTGGAGAAGAGAAGGCTTAGGGGCATCTTATCAACGAATATAAATACCTGAAGCAAGTGGGCAAAGATGATGGAAGCAGGTTCTTCTCAGTGGTGCCCGGTGACAGGACCAGAGGCAATAGGCACAAACTAAAACAAACTAAACATCAGGAAACACTTTTTTGCTGTGAGGGGGACTGAGCACTGGCATAAGGTGCGCAGGGAGGTTGTGGAGTCTCCCTCCATGGAGTATTCAAAAGCTGTCTGGACATTGTCCTGAGCAACTGGCTCTAGGTGGTCCTGCGGAGGGGGTTGGACCCAATGACCTCTAGACATCCCTTCCAACCTCAGCCACTCTGTGATTCTGCAATAGCTTTTCATGTCAAAGGTATTCTCCCTTTGTTAGGGCTGCCATTATTGTAAGAGAAAATTGAATTTCCTTTGCTTGTACTCCACCTACTCTCTGAACAATGATAAGTTTCATTTTCTACTGGAACCAGTCATTACAATAAAGCAGAATATACTTCATTTCACACTGCAGTTCAGTAATTTATTCAGCATATTCATGGCTCAATACTGAAATGCTAGTCTAGACTCTTCATGAACACAAAAGCAACAGGCCCATTTCTTGAACCCTGTTTATGCAAGGCAGGGATGCAAATGAGATGAGAGGCAGCACTCTAACCTGCTGTCTGACTCAGCCTTTGCAAGCAGAATCCATAGGTGTTAATGTACAGTGTCTATTGTCTTTTACCTTTTAGGTCCTAAAACAGGCACATGCATACTACTGGCACTAGAGGATCAGGAAGCAAAAGTGGGTGGAGGGCCCTGGCTTTTTAATACAGCCCGGCTCAGTTTGGGCTATTCCCAAACTAAATCTGCTAGAGAGGGGCTAGCCTTCACCCCATGTGAGCACGAGCACTTTGTGCCATGCAAATCTTGGACCACGGATTGGCCTCTGACTGTCTTTTTACAGCAAGGTGGCAAGGTGAAGTCAGTCATAAATTACCCTCTTGGTCAAAAAAACAGCATTTTATTCCCAGTTAAAACACAACAGCCACCATCTTGACTCAGAGGATACTCTAAATTAAACCAGCTGGGTCCAAAACTGAGCCAAAAAGGCACTTTCAGATTCCCAGTCTTCCACTTCTGCTGTGCCAAGCTTAACATGTCAGCCAATATATATATAGAAATAGTTTTCCATTACAAAGACAGAATTATGTCAAATAAATCCCTGAAAGATGCTTAGGATATGACGTTTCAGAGGCTAAATGTGGTTACATTGTGTTTTAGAAATACATATTGATTACTAAGTGCAGGGCGTCCTGGCCTAAAGAGCCTGCAATAACCACCTATAAATGCAGTCAGCAGGTCAAAAGCATCCAAAGCCCACACCTCTGAGCCTGCCGTGATAGGTCTGGCAGCAAAGGGCTTCACTGCCTTTTACCCTGCTAGTGGTAAACCCTAGCACGTAGCATCATTTGGCCTGAAATTCCAAATTGACCAAAAACCCATTCTATTGTTCAACACGGAAAACATCCTCATGTAGCCAACACGACTGCTAAACCCAAACCCACCCATAACTATATAAACTGGATCTCACCAACTCTTTTGTAGTTACGGCTGAGTGACAACCCCTTTTACAAAGTCAGTCAAGAAAGAAATTAGGAGAAACACAGTACTCAACTCAGCTAATAAACAAAATATACCTACGGGTTCTTTGTAGGGTCTGTGCTTTGGAGAGGCTGTGAACGCATCTCCGCTCTTCCAGAGTTAGTCATTGCAGTGTGAGTGAGATAAAACAAGTACTCGGTTTTAGCCTCTGTTGTTCTTCCACTTTGAAAAGGCTCTGAAGACTCTCAGAACTCCTGTAGGACAGCAAAAATGCTTAATGATATTTGGTCTCAATTCACCCAAATGTCACATTTAAAAGTACTTTTGCTAAAGTGGAAAAAAATGTATATTACAAATTAAGAGCAATATTGTGCCACAATGAGTCTTTGGCAAGCTACCAAAATATAAAAGGCTTCCAACAAATCAGTATAAGAAGTGTTTTATACAGAGTAATATTTTCTTTAGCTATCTACAAGACTGAGTTTTTATATGTTCATTATCTTTTCGCTATAAAACCATTAGAGAATTTAGCAATATCATGTGTGTATTTTCATGTCTCTCTATTCTGATATGCTTTACTAAATGTAATCCTTTCCTCAGTCATTAATCACTAGTACTAGGCAAATTCTGCTCCCCCCCAAATAAAAGTCACACATGTTCTTGTAGATGGGAAAATGAATTCACTTCATCTCTTCTTGTGTTGACTTTCTCTGATGATTTTAACAAAAATATTTCCAGGGGGAAAAACTGCTGAGAAGGGCAACTATCTGAATATCAGAAAACAATGACAGAAATTAAATCATAGCAGAATATAGCCAAATATTTGTACTAGAAACGCAGTTCAATGTGTTGTGACACATTGCAACATGCCACATTACTTATAAGATCAGTCAAAACCATTCACATTCTGAATAACAAATACACACAAAGAGTTGCTTTTGAAATGGAGAATTATTTCCATAAATTAATTGGGAACAGATTTCCTCACATCTATTCACACACAGCAGCAGCTTGTTCCATAGGCAGGTTTTTCTTGCTTCAATACGAGTAACCAGGAAAGAATTTGACCCTTGACAAATGATTTTGAATAATGAATATGTTTTTAAAATATTCCAATCTGCTCATGGGCAAATTCATCAGCAGAACAGCAGGCAAAATTTGCCATCTTCATTACTTTTTATTATTTAGCTATCTATTCTAACTGTCTCTTCAAAACCTCAACCTCTAAATGTCCCCGTCCCCTCCCTCTTTAATTTCAGTTATAGCGGCAGAGGTTTTTGTAAAATCCTCCTGTTGGCAGTATTCATTACATGTTAGCATGCAAAGTTATGAAGTAGAGAACACTTGGAATGAAAATAAGGAAAATAATTCCTACAGAGGAAATGCAATGGTAATAATTATCAACGACACTAAATTTTCACTGTTTGATTATGATTCTCAGCCAGCTACCATCATTTCTCATTCAGAGGCAATTGTGGTAGAGGAAAAAGGAATAGGCTTTTTAAGGTTTTGTGAGGCTCCCTTGGTTCCTTTTTATGTCAGGCTTATCTACACAAAAAGATACACTACAAGAATATTGCTCAGATTGCAAAGTCAAGCACTCCAGTACTAGCAAATGCCAAAATTAAGATTTCCTGAAAATATTAATTCAATCCCTTATACATATGCATTGTGCCACGCTCTTTAATTACTTGATGACATACTATTTTTTCCACACTGTTCTTGCCTCGTTCTGTGCTCATGCTGGATGGTGCTCATTTAATGAGTAAGCTATTCAACATTTTCTTTTATCCTCCACATTCAGTGTGTGGCCCCAATGCTTTATTTACGGCACACTATTCAAACCCTGCTATGAAGACAGAATTAATTTTCTCATGGGTTTTTCTATGGCTGTCATCACTATCATATCTTAAATATTCATTAGGCCAGAGAGAGAGGGAGAGAAATGTTGTAGTTTGGTGGTTGGAAGACTCACCTGGGAGACCTGCTCTGATGCAGTCTCTGCTCCAATGACTACTTAAACAGCATGTATCAAACTGAAGAGCTTCAATAGGAGACACTAACCTGCTGGTACCTGCATACTCCTGGTTACAGCATTCATCAGAGAGGTGGGAAACTTTGTGTGAAGACCTTCTCAATGAGGCAGAAACTGGCCCCAGCCCTTCAGATGGTTAATTATCGTGTATCAGACTGCTGCTTTCTTTTGCAAGGAGATGCTGCTGCAGATAAAGCACTTCACTACAGGACGTGGCTTACTACTATGTGATGAAGTGAAAGGTGGCTTTGCTCCAGCTGGAGGCAGCTCCTAATGGCTCGCTCAGGCAGTTCTTCACCAAATTTTCTGGATTCTTCAGACTCTTCTTGGGCATCCAGTTTTCTCTGTGCCCTCTACCCGTTCCCAGCATATAGGACTGTCAGCCAAAACCAGATCCAAGGTCATTCCCAACAAAGGATCTAAGCACATCCTAGTCCATAAGGAACCTAAAATAGACCATTTCTTCTTCAGCCCCACTTTTGTCAGTATTCAGTGTACAAGGTGTTACACTGCTGCGTATGACACAAAGGCTCTGCTCCAAGCAGCTCAGCACTCATCTCTCTCTCCATGACGTATTTAACAAATGAGCGTTTACTGTGTTAGATAGCCTCACAGAGTGGACAGAAGCTGGAGGTTGAAACCCACTGCTCTTTTCTTAAGTCAAGGAACCAAAGTAGGCTCCAGAAGCTGATGCTACCTTCCTCCTTTGCTTAATCACAACCCTGTTTAATCAGTAGAAGTTTCAAAGGGAGGAAAGAATGACACCACTCCAAAACATTTAGTGTCTCTTGACTAAGGTAAGTTCCTGCTAAGCATAGTACTGGGTGGCATAAGAAGCTTTTTAGCTTTCTTAAGAGATATATTAGCAGCTTGTTAGACTGGCTGTAGTTCAAAGTAGCTGTCTTTGACTCTGAAATTTATTCTTAGCTATGACAGCAGTAAACATCAGCTTTTGCAAAGTGAGAGTCAACCTCCACCCACCTTAATTTAATTTCTTTATAATTCAGATAAAACTTCATTGTGTAGTGCCTGCATCCTTCAAAATTTCTTACTTGTTTGATGCCTTGGTATCTTAATTGCTAAAGGTTCAAATATTTCAGGTAATTTTCTTCTGCTGCCAAAGATTTTATATAAGAAAGTTTCAGTTAGTCTGTTCTTTTTTTAACCTTCCACGTCTGTATATGCTCCATATAAAATATTCTTGTGGATTTCAGATTGTTTTTCATGTGATTTTTCCCTTTTCCTTTAAAATCATCCATTTTGGAATCTCAACTTCTCTTTTAATTCTTACAACACATATATAATTTCTCACAGAAACACAAGCTTTCCTACATTTAACAGATCTCAATTTAAATTTAAATGAACACTGATGGAGACAAAAATAATCTAAAATTTCATCTTTCTGCTGAGGACTTATTGGAAAGATTACAAGAGTTTGAAAATATCTTTTTCCAAAATCAGCCATAAACACAAAAGCAATCCCTATTTCATTTCATCTCAGTCTTCCAGGTAGCTATTAGGTGGTAGGAATATCTAATCACCACTAACAAGGGTCAGATTCTAACTGGTGTGCTTAACCCTTGAATGTTTGATCTGAAAACTACCAATCCTTTGAACTGTCCAGATGGTTTAATAGGCTCTTTTATTTGCTCACATCTAATTACTTGTCTCCTGTAAATATTTAGTTTCGATTCATTAGAACACTGACTGTGTGCTCATGAAGCGCTAGTCAATTTATAAAACCTTTAGTGAGGATTACAATCATTAAACAATCTATTGCAGCTTCACCCTATTTTTCATTCGTGGGACCAGATTCCCTCAGGAGGCCAAGGGCCAGCATCAGTGAAGGTAAAGTCGTAGACTGTATAGACCTGAAAAAAAGGAAGCCAAATTATTGTAATTCTGCCACCAAGGGGCATCTGGAAATTGCTGCTCATTAGCAGCTAGACAATAGCCTAACAAGCAGTATGTCTGTGTTTCATCAGAGGGCTCCACAAAACTTATGTGGTATTGTATAAATAGTACATAGGGATCAGAAAACAACCAAATATAGCACTCAAAAATATATAGCTTGAACTGAACACATGGTGCTCGTCATGATTGGCATTCAAGTGCATGCTGAGCACAGGGCTGAAATAATGAACCAATTTACACGATAGAGGCATGAGAGAAGATCATTAGAAGAATACATGACTCAATGTATAATGAAGTAATTATTTGTATAGGAAGGTGAATCACATCTGACTCTTTGGATGTATTCTGTGGGATCCACTGTGTGCTGCTCCACCAAGAGTAGACAATGCTATGCTTTCTGGTTGCCCCATGGCCTAAATAAATGAACCTGCATTACCCCTCCAGCACTAAGTCAAGCTACGCTGGAGTCCTCATGGTGTCCACAGGAAATGCCGAGATTGGAGCAAGTGAATATGGCCTGTGGGTAAGAGCTTTTACTCTAAGAAGCCTCAATTGTCTTGGGGTCCCTGAATGTTTGAAGTGCAGGAGAGCCAGCTGGAGACAGAAGAAAAGCAGATGATAGGAGAAACAGACTAGGAAATGGTAGCTCTTATTTATCTTTCTTTCTCCCCATCTGTGGCCACACTGAGAACCTCGAGGTTGTTCTAAGGCAGTCACACTCATCCTCTCCTTGTCCCACGCTCAGTTACTGGAATAACAGAAAACATTTCATTACAGGCTGGACACAAATAGTGGCTTAAGAAAATCTGGAGTATATACACAAAAACCGCAATCAGAAAAATAACCAAAATTGGCTGCTTACATTTACTGAGTGCCTGGAGTTGGACAACAACTGCAACCAGCTTGTGGGGACTGTGACTCTTTCCATAGCCTCCTTTTACCACTAGCAGCCACAGTTGTTCTCTGCACAGCCCCAGAGGTCCTTGCCACCTCCTCCAGCCCTGCTGCCATCACCATGAGGCAGCTGGGTCTGCACTCATCAGCACTGAACAACAGGCAAACCTATGGGGAGAGAGGGGAAAGACAAAGACCTTCCCTTACTACATGAGCAGCTGCAAAAGAGGCAACTGAAAGTGAGGATTTGTCTCCTTTCGTTCACAGAGACTACTCATGCCACCCTCACTGTATCTCTAGTGAGACCCACACCATCACTGGGATGTAGAGCAGGGAGAGGGTTCACCCATGGAGCACATTTGAGTTGTCTCCTCTGCTGTGCCCTGGTGCAAATCTGAGTACCTGAGTAGGGAGTTCTTCCAAACAGCTTGGAAACCATCCACCAGGGGATTTCATACAGGTAAAGAATTCAGCATAGTTTTATTCATTAACATTAAGGCTATATCTGCTACCATCCTTAAAAAGTCCTAGCTCCAGAACATGGACTTGTCAGGATGCTGGGCAGGTATCCTAGGGAGTGGCACCCCTTCACCCTGCAGAGTTCAGAAAGAAATTAAACCTTTATGGAAGGTGATGGAAAGGACGAGGGAAGAAAATGAGACATGAACTTAGTAACGCAGTTGGTAGGCAGCTCACATGTCTTTGGGGGCACCCTGCTCTCAGGACTATTTTCTTCATTAATACCCAGGGTATGTTTAAATGGTGTTTATTCAGTGATTGTGAATTCACAACCGTTATCAGAGGCAATTCATCATAGCCAGCAGCTCTGGTTGCACTCTCCAGAACAATGGAAGCTGCAAGCAGAAGTTCTTCATGCTGAGGAGAGCTCTGAGAACATCCCTTTCTCCAAAAGAAGTGCTCTAACCACTACATCATTATGTAGAAAACTGACAGAGACAGTACATCTTTTGACTGGGGAGGGGAGGCTGTCTCCCAAGACAAAAATAAGGTTTTTACAGCTTCAGGGACTCCAGCTCGGTTCACTGCGAAGTAAGCACAGGGTAATCCCCTGAAATCTGAGGCACTGCTGCACGAGCATGGGGAAGGGCAGGATTTCATTCTTCTCTGTTTGCTCAGTGTTCCCCCATTCTGTCAGTCCATGGGCGGGTTTGGATTCCATCCCGAGGCATTTTACTTCCCTCACATGAAGAGAAAGGAGCTTACATGTCCACCTAGGGATTGTGGAGTACAAAATAAGGACCAAACACGTAATATCTAATAACATTGACTTCTCCTGTTTAGAATTTAGTCTTTCACCATCTGATATTAACATATCTTCCAGACTGTTGGAGTATGAAAAGGAATTATGAACATATACATTTACTTTTTGAATCATGATTAGTAATGTCACTATTTGTATTTCTTTGCTGCTGTACATCTAGAGCTTTCACAAACACCCTTAACTTTGTTTGTCATTTGTCTGAATGTTTCCTTTGCTGATTTATATATATTGCTATGAACTTCTCTGTTTCTCATTCGTTTTGATAATATCAAAAATTCATTCGTTTTGATAATATCTAAAATACATTGCTGTCTTCTTTTTCTATCTGGCAGAGCTTCTTGATTTTGGGGGATGGAGAGGAGCATCTACAGAAGCACTTGTAAAAAAATTGCAATTATCGTATAAACCTTTATATTTAAATGTTCTCTCTCACTAACTTCATTCATAGTTATCTTCATTGTTCGTAAGAGCTCCTGCAAGTTTCAGGGCCTCGAGTGTGCCAGCAGCCCTGAAATGCCCTGGGCAGACCGGATTGAACTCTGACCTGCCTTGTCACTGTGGAGAAGTCTGGTAGTCACTGGGCTCTTGGACAACCCTCGGTCCTTGTCCCTGCTCCACTGGCCTCACTGGAGCACCATAGTATGGTGCCCTTGAAGGGGAGAACATTGTCCCTGCCCACCTCACCACCACCCTCTCTGCTCCTTTCTCTTGCCTGTGCCCTGACACCAACACATTTATAAAGCCTTTGTGCACTGGTGTGTTATTGTCTGTAATATCTGGATCCTCTAATTATTTCCTCTTAGTAAAACTCAGCATGGGTCCTAGTTGCAAGAGTGCACTGAAAGCATGTGAAGAAATGCTTCATGAAGGAAATGCAGCAATGTCACTGACCTCAAGAGTGGTGGGATTTTCACAGCAGTTTATATGTGTGAGGATGCCAGTGACTTTTCTTCAGTGGGATTTCTTGTCAATGTCCCTGCACTGCCCAGAGCTGGGGCAGCCCCCACAATGAGGCAGTCTGAGTAATTGATTTCTCAGTTCAGCCAACAAAGAAAATAAAAGAAAGCAAACCTCATTTCAGACCATTTGGAATGTCTTTCAGCTCTTCATCTCTAGAGGAAGAAAAAATTAAATTAAAACTATATTTTCATTGCATAATATTACATTCCACTGCTATAATATTCCACACAACAGAGAATAAGAGTGTTTTGAACACTCAAAATGAGCAAATAACTTCTCCCACTGAAGTGAGAGAGCCAAATTCACAACATTTCCTGGTGACATGGTTTTACCCTCTCACATGTTAACGCAAAGGCCAGGACCCAGGATTTTGCAGTCCTGAATTTAAAAGCCTGCTATTCTTCGTGGTCCTTGAACCCACATCTCCCAGACACACAACCTGGGCCATGCTGGATTTGAGAGCTCCCCTTGTAACATTGCTCCATAAGTTGGTAGCAGAGCATCATTTTACTCTCTGTTTCATAAAGCAGAATATCTCTAGGAAGGAAACTCAGAAGCACATACCTCCCCAAAACCCTGCTGCTCAGGGCTGTCTAATCAGCTGGCCACCTTCCAATGGATTTATCACAGGTAAACGATCCAAGACTCTCTGTGTCTTCACTGAACAACCCAGTCACCAAGAGTCAGTCTCCTGCACGGTTTTCCTCCAAGCTGCAAGAGGAATCATCCTCTGTCCTAATAGTTGCAGCACTCAAATGCATGGGTGATGATATAAAAATGAGACAGTATCCACAGCAGATGAGCACTACACAGCCCTGGGTAACTTATCACGAGGGACCTTCCCTGTGTGGATCAGGATAAATGAAAATAGTTTCACTACTGCTGCAGTAGTCAGTCCCAAATCTCCCAGAAAATAAGCAAATTCTGTGCTAACCTATACTACCGAGTAAAAGTTGTTTCCTGAATTAAACTTCTCACATTATTCTGCCTCCTACGTTCTTCTGCCAGGTTTTCACTGTTAATCCAGATTTATGACTAGTTTTAGGACAACTAAGACCATATTTTCCAAAGAATTTAACTAGTCACAAAAATAATTACAGTTATCACCTAGCTTTTTTACTCGTTCCACTTAAGCAAGTTATTTTAGTTCTATCTCACACTTTTCCCATTTATACAGTATGGAAAATCATACCAGCCTGTGTAAAACAGACTGCAGAGATTCTTTGACACCAGTCCACCACTCCAAATCATTTGCACAAATTGAAAGCCAGTGCCAAATGATAATAATCTAAATTAGCAATATTTTGCAGCCAATCCATACTGGCAGTATGGATTGTAAGAGAAAGAGATTTCAGACTTATTTATATCTGTAAAAGTGTCTGGATGAGAAAGTACTCTCTACTCTCTTCTCTTTTTCTTGTCATCTCTCTCAGTCACCCTCCTAATCATAAATCATCCCTTCAGATTGCCCTAGTACAATGATCTCTACATCTATCTGTCACCCAGTCTTGAGTGAAGTGGCTGTTTCATTCATCTGACAGAAGTAGAGTTGGTTTGCCAAATTTCCATCACTATCGCTGCATGGCACAACTCTGGGATATTAATAAACAGTTTATTACCTAGGGCCACCCAGCATGGATTAATTTGGCAGCATCTCTTATCTTTGTGCAACAATTATAGCATTTAATAGTTTAAGGGACATAGCGTGTGTAAGACTTCAGGAAATCCTTTTGCAAGGTTTTCATTGCTTAGTTGAGATGCAGGGCACAACTATTTAAGGATTAGCTCTCCCCTCTCTCAACACGTGCTTCTTTGATGATACCGTATCCTTCTAGCTTCCTCTGTGGAGCAGAAATGGAGAATAGACGTGCCAGGGGAATTATTAGACTCAGCCTCCTTTACGCCTTTAAGGCAATTACATTCCAAGACAAGACTATCTAATGTGCAGCATGTGTAACTTAGGTATTTTTATGAAGTCGCAAAAACCTCTAGATATATTCTCCTTTTAAAGACTGTCATATGTTACAAACCTTAAGCCAGGTTTAATGCAAGTGTTTATTTTTTTAATGTTTTCAAAGTAGAAAATGTTTTCTCATAAAATATATGAGCACTTTTTACTCTGTAAAGAACTCTGTGAACCTTTTTTTTTTCCCCTGGTGAAGAACTAAAGGCAGAATTTTATAATAACCAAAGATAACTGATTTGCTTATATGTATGTTTTGACTTGACACTCAGCACCATAATATCTGAACACAATAATGCTGCAGTGGAGGAGCATACAAACTCTTTTATGGAGAATGACAATCGCCAGGGCAGTACTTTAAAGAATGAGTACTAAGTACAAGCATCGTTTGCATAGTACCCTGGACTGGGCAGACGATATGTGTGTCTTAGGGAGAGTAACTTCTGCCAGAGATGTTCCAGTAAAAATTGTTCTAAAGTCATCCTTCATAGTCAAGATGTATGGAAGAAAGCAATTCACATATTTCTGAGCAGACATCTCTGGCATCATTGCCTAAAATGGTAGCAGACTGGGCATAGTAACAGGCACAGAAGGTGTCGATGTTCCTCTTTCTTAAATTAACCAGGCAGAGCTTGTGGAAAATTTCCCATCAATGTAATTTTCTGAAGGAAAAGGGTGTGTCATACAGTTATAGACAAAATAAAACCTATGTCTATGTATTTTTCTGCCTCAACAGTCCTGGTCTTTGACTGTTCAGCTCCACATCTACTCAGAATTGCACTTTTCTCTCTCATAGGTAGATTTTCTCAGAATCAGAACTCCACTCTCCCAGCCAAACTTCTTCTTGCTTGGCACCTTTGCTACAAAGCGTGTCTCCCCACTTCCTCTATTATTCCACAAGCTTTCTTTTTGTCTGTCAGGCTTTCTGACTTCAGCTCTCTTGGGAAATATCCCACTAAATTTTGCCAGGTGAAAACCACATTCTACCAAGTAATCCATCACGTAGTCACCTCTCCTTGAATGCCGAATTGAAAAATTGCTTTGTCCAGTGACGCTTTGCATTTACTGGCAGTCATTCAAGTTCGATATAGCTTTGTTGTTAGTCATGCACTAGGTGCAAGAATTTTTCCCATCATGAACTATGGATATAACTCTAATAGTGGAAGCAAAGCACATCAGAGAACAAAACCATATCCCTAAAATGTATTTTGTAGCTGAACACTTGCATGCATAGCAAATCCGCTTTATCAAGCTGACCTAGCATTTGTATGTAGGTAGGATGACTCCATTGTCACAAAAACTATTTCTATGGGAAAATACCCATCTTACACACACACACCCCTAACCAAAACTACAGTTTTCATCAGGAAAACAAACCCCAAAACTTTCTTTTTCCTCCTCACAAATAAATATGTTCTCAGTTACAACTTTCTGTTCCATTAGGATTTTTCACAAGAAAAAGACTTCTCTCTCAAGCTGTTGCATACATGGAGCTTGCAATGTCGTAACTAACTCTCTCAGTTTCACCTGGCAGAAAACTGGAAGGGAGAGCAAAACACAAGGAGAACAATGTTGGAATGGTATTTGGTGACCACCCCAAAAAGGAGATGAACTGCTCAATTCCCTTTCTAGCAGATATTTATAAATCCCTTTAAAGCAGAACACGTTGCAGAAATCTTGCTTGGAACGACAAAGACATGAGTAAGTGTGACAAGCCCCTCGTCGAAGAAAAGAAGTGTTTCAGTCCTCTGTCCAAATAGATTTCAAAAGACACAATGAACTACCAATTTTGTCTGGAAATGGACACAGAGTGACATGTCAAGTATGGCTTTTAGCTCATGACCATATAGTAAATAGGAAGAAAATGCCTCCAACAGATGATTCGGGCACCGTCATTATCCCGCTTTTCTGATACTTCCATAACCATTTCTATCTTACCTAATTTTCTCATGCTAGTCAGTCAGACTCAGGAAAAACAAAGTTTATCAAAGAAACAAAAAACAAAGCAGCACTTCCATTAGCTGTGCTGACATCCCTGATGAGTCATTGCCTGACCTGGTGGACCAGGTGAGTCTCTGAAGGGAATGAAACACATCTGACCTCCCAGAGCCTAAGCAGCAGAATATTCCCTTTGAAGTGAAGCAGATGACCCAGATAAAACACCTGTACACAGACATGTGCTCACACCTACACAATCTGCATGGGTAGACTTTGACGGGGCCTGAGCCACCCTGGCTCTGCCTAGGAGATGAGCAGGATCCACATCTAACCCGGCCTGCTGGGAAGGTACAGCAGCAGTACCCAGCAGCGTAACACTGTCCTTATTCTCCGAGAGACATTGAGGGTGTCTCTCCAGCTGCCACTCCAACGCTGCACAAGTTATAAATCCTCTGGCATATCTCTTATACATCTGCAGATGTCAGGGGTACCGTTGGGTATATAATACGGAAGAAAACCAGTGTTACAGGCACTGTCTCACTCCCTTGGGGTAAGACTCAGTCTGAGACTAAGACATCCAAATTTAGGAGCAGGACTCAGCTGACTAAACAAAAACATGTAGCACCATTTCAGGCAGCCTACAGTATCTAGGGCAGTCAGGTGGGGCATCCTAAGACATCTCTAATGGCAGGAGACTGTAATGTTTAAGTACCTCAGATGTTTACATGTCACTTGTACATATGAGCTCCCATTATAGTCAATGGAGATATTGACTCAATTCAGCTGCACACACATACACATGGAGTTACATTTAAGATGCCCTGTAGTGTGGAAGACGCTCATCTGGAGATGGCAGGTATAACGGAAGACCTACAACAGAGCAGTAACTTTCCACGGTGGCAAGTGAAAACCAGGGAGAGTTTTTCAGGGAATCTGGAACAGAACTGAACCCATGTGTGGACATCTGAATTCAATTGTCAGTCAGTACATTCAGCAGTGCCTCGAAAGTGACTCAGATAATGCTGAAAACCTGCAATAGGGCTTTAATAAGGTTATAGCAGATGACCTTCGTTTAGACACCTACATTTAGGCATCTTCACCTGAGCTGAATCCCATCTTCACTGATCAGACAGATGCAGTCAGAGCAGACACAGGATTAAATCTGTCCACTGTTTAACAGCAAGTCAGCAAGCCTTAGTTCAGAGAAATTCTGGGTTACTACACTACTCAGCACAGTTGGACAGCTAGGTTGTAAAGTGTCCTTGTAAAGGGGAAAATAGGACGATGCACGTCCAGGGCCAGCTCTGTCAGAGTGGTTGGGTACAGACACTGAAGTCCCAGTCACTTACATAGCTCTATACAGAACTAGTAATGAAGATAATCCTAGCAATTGCACAGTGCTGACCACTTGTGTGGTGACCACACCACTTACCTCAGCTGACCACACAGTGAAGAGTAACTAATCAGGCAAATCACCCCAATGCCCAGCAAAAAATGACTGGCTCACTATAATTTTTCATCTTTACCTGTTTAAAACAAAAATCAGTTTATGACCCAAGTATCTGCAGGACATATTTTCCCTTCCTTTTCTTATTTTACTTAAACTGCATAAATTGGAAGTCATTGCATGGGTAATAAATACCCCAATTCTGCAACAGTTCCCACTGTGACCTTTTGGTGTTCATTTAAGCTTGGAGAGGTGAAACAGACTAACCAGAGAGGATATTAGGTCTGCTTATTTTCTGTTAATTCCATGGAGATCCAGGTCAAATAAGAATATGTCAAACAATTCATTTGACCTCTTGCAGAGGACAAGCCAGAGAATTCCACCTAATACTTTTTGTCAAGAAAAGATTACTTCTTCCATTATGGCAGTGAATATTATCAATGTTTTGGGTAGAAGAGCACTACAGCTGTACTAGAGTTCCTACATTATTAACATAACTGCCCATGGCCAGGTAGACATGGGGGAATATCATAATTCATAACATCAAATCAACAGTAATACTCTGGTTGTTTATAAGTTTTGTGTTGTTCTTGTTCATGACCTAAATTTACAAGAAGTCTGAGGTTACTTTCTGTCTTGCTAGAGTTCACTCTTTAGGGGAACGTTAAACGTTAAATGTTTCACTGCTATGTGGAATTTTGGCTTCTGCAAACTCTACTGTCATTCTATCCTTGCTGCCTCTGTGCCTTCCCTTTAGGTGATGGGTAGATCTATAATCTATTACATTCTGCGAATACTGTGTCAGCATACTGTCACTTGCTAGTCTCCTTTAGAAACCTTTCTTTCAACAGTAGCTGACAAGGACTGGGCAACTAGTCAAAGCCATTCTGCTTTGGGGACCAGGAAGGCTACGCCTTTCCATGAAAGGAAAAGCCAAACTGTGTTGAACTCTGGTATTAAAAGTCCAAGGAAAGCAAGACGAAAGGAAGAGCTGGAGTTAGCACAATAATCCGTTTGTGTTATTACTATTAATAACCAATGTTTATACCCAAAAACATAAGCATGAAGAAAAAACATGTATATATCCAGATTAGACCAATTTTTTTTTAAGTAGCTAAACTGTGCATATTTCTATAAAGGAATTAAAAAAAAAAAGAGCAATTAAATTGCATTGAATCTTCTCAAAAACCTGAAACACAGATAGTGTTGTGACAGTAAACCCTATTAGTCTATGTTCACCATGAAGTGAATATTTTTACTGTTTATGAAGAGATTATCTGCCTTACTGTCTAGGCACTTACTGTCTTTCAAGTCTAACCTTGACATAAGATGCTATTTTTTTACCCACAAAGCCTTGTGGATTTGCCAGCACTGAGAAAGGCCATTACAAGTACACAGACAAACACAGGCTAACCAGTGGGATGCTGATTGGTAATATCCAAGGTAGACAAGGACTGTGTTGCGTAAAATCCCAGTTCAGCAGCAGTTAGCCAGTGCACTCCTAAACACACCAGCCATCCAAAGTAAACTGCTAGCATTATGTTATATAGCAGGAGAAAAAAAATTAAATTGCACTGGAGCCAAAGACCTGCTAAAAGGACTTGTGAAAGTGCTACACTTCTTGTTAGCTGCCAACCCCAACAAACTTTTGGTTAGATTGCCAACAAGACAGAAGCCACCTTTCCACGGCGTGAAGGAATCGTGGTGCCCCGTTGTTTCACAGAGGATTGCAAACAGCCAGTAGATGGTAGCAACTGTCGGTCACTAGTAACCTGAGCTGGATGCCTGCCGACAACCTAGATGCGAAAAATTCCACGTTTCATTCTCAGCTGCATGAGCTATTCAGTCTCCCAGGATAAAACTGTATTACCCTCTGCTATAGCTAATTTTAATTGATAGATGGAACTGTTTTCAGAAACAGTGCTGACCTACATATGGACTTCTGAAGCTACGCTGTCCATTCAAGTCAATATTCAGGGAAAAGTAACATTAGGGCAGAACTGCATTTTCAGGGTGTGTGAAAATACTATCGATGGTCGGAAAGATAAGGAGAAAAAGACTGTCTTGTCTGTCTGTGGGTTTGGAAGGAGAAAAGTTAGTAGAATAAGAACAAAATAGTTATTAAATATGTGCAGAAATTTCAAAATTAAAATCTGTATCCCCATGTTTTCAGAAACCTGTCAAGTGTCTTAAACGTTAAGTATCTTTATGTGGAGGATATAAAAAATGCAGCCATCATGCTATGAGGAATACATGAAAGAAACAACAGCCTCAGTGTTGGAAAAAATAATGCAAAGATTGCTTTTTAGAGGAATACTCTCTGGCCCATGATAACTGTTACTGACAGAAAATTATTAGCTTGAAACTACAGGATGTGTCTTATAAAAAGAATTTGTAAATTTAATAACATAATTTCTGCATAAATTAAAATATTTTAATAGAATGTGCTTGCTAAATAGTTGAAAAAATGCTAATTGAGGGAAACATCTGTTCTGAACAAGAGCATTTACCACAGGCAAAGTGCTTGTCTGCAGTGGCAGTTTGCACGAGGAATAACAGGATGCAAAGCCTCAAACCGTATTTTTACTCTGACAGGGAGTTTAAGGATATGGCATGTTGAGTTTGACATTCGTTGTGTCCCTGATTTCCGTACCATACTTGCTTAGTTTTCATGGGAAAAACTGTGGGAGGTGGTGGGAAGGAGACATTGCAAATGATGAGAGATGACACTGAGAAGCTTCAAATGGGATATCTGAGTCAAGCTGTACTTTTCTGGGTCTCTGTTTTCTTTGTTATCAACACTAATAATGGATGTTAGGCACTTCTGTGCGTCTCAGTTTTCCTCAGAAACACCTATGTCATGCTCACCTGCTGACTGTGAAGATGGTACAGTCTCCTCCGTGGTCCTGCAAACAGCTTTTCTAGCTAAAAAACTGGCACATGATGCAAATGCAATCTAAAGAGCCTCCATCAACCTTCCCAGGCTGGGATGGTTTTACAGAACTGCCAAGTTATATTCAGTTTGGGTTCTTTCTCTATTTTTTTTTTTTCTTTTAGAAAAGCAGCATCTCGGTCCCTGAATAGACCCGAGAGCAGAGCTGCTGAGTAAGGGAGCTGAGAGCTGGTGTAGATAATAGCAAAGCTCTGCCTGCCATTTTCACATCCCTGCTAAGCTCTCTTTAATAAGCATTACAATTAGCTTGTGATAGCTGCTCGGAGGCCTGCATGGAGCAGGCTGGTTGTCTGAGTATGGGTCTTATTAGTGAGTTGTCTCCTCACAAAACTGCCTTCACAAGTGACACCCTTCTCAGCAGTTTCTGCGGAAGCAAAGGATTGAACCCATTCAGAGACTGAACAGCCCATAAAGCCCATTCCCTCAAGGACACAATAACAAGAAATAATATAAAGGAGAATGAAGGAATGAGGACAAGACAGCATAGAAGAACCTGTGCTGATGCTAAACAGAGCGTAATTGTCATAAGGGTGTTTTTTCGACCTCTGAGCTATCGACCTGATCATTTTCTCTTGGACTAAATATACTTACAGTTAGTTTTGGCAACAAGCAATTCTCATGCCAACATCTGCGGCTTTTAGATATGAAAAAAAATACAGCTTCCCTTTAAAACTTTGGTTTATTCTCCACAATAAAATAAAATTATGGTGTGGCTGGAAATAACAACAGCCGACTGTTCTCAAATACCCGGTAGAAACAATCTGGCTGGCTGACCCCTTGCCTGTGTTTCCTGATTATAGTGTCACCAAAATGTAGTTATAATGATATTTTCCTTATTAGATTATGTGCTCCTGGCAGGTATGCTCTCTTATGTGAAGGTCGAAGAGTATAATGCATGATCTCAATGCAGTTAAAAATCTAAGTCTTCTTCAAGATAAACTTTGTGTAGAACAGAAACAATACCAAAATGAAAAATGTACATGCATTGAATCAACTAAGTTTAAAGCAGGGATTGTTTTTTTCATTTTCTCTTTTCGTTATTATGTTATGCTGTATGTTACAGACATCATCAAGGACTTCTCACAAAACTCTACATTTCTGGAATCACTTTTTCCTAACTTCCAGCTGAGAAAATGCCTTTTAGTTTTGTTTAAATCTGATCATTATTTTCCTTCTCATTCTGCATACGTGCTCACTGACTCAAAATCGCCCAACAGAAAAGTGAATACATAGGTAATTGCAGTGTTTTGTTTGAAGACTTGCGGTATATAATTCAAGGATTAATTCTACTAAACAGAAAACTGACCAATCTCCACTATTTATCTGAAAAATCAAACTTGTTCTCCACGTGTATTCTCTACCATAGAAGTACTAAACTGAATATAAGGCAGGATTTATCCTACCAATGTCAAGTATTCTGTAACACTTTTGTGTTGGATTATATATACAGCAAAGTGTGTATGTATAGCCAGGTCTACACTTGCTGCAAATGCTTGCAGTGCCATTATTTTCAGCAAAGTTATGAGAGTTACATCAGCTAAGATCTTGACCTATAGTTTTGTGTAATACAAATCCAATACTCTGAAACTGCAATGATGCAGGCACTTCTAATAGGAAATAATTCCGTTGGCAAGCCCAGTCTGAATGGTAATGTAATAATAGCTTCATTCTGAGCTCTGTAAGAACAGTCCTCAGGGAAAGATCAAGGATTCACAACAGCATAGACAAAATCAAATTTTACTGTCCCAGGAATGAGGACAAATTCTTGCTAGATAAGGAAACTCAGTTTCGCAGCAGCTCTTGATTCTCCACCCCCAACACAGCCAGTTTCTGAGGATGCCTCCCAGGAGCAAAGGAGCTGATGTTGTGGCAGGTTGATAACAGGAAAGGCCATGCAGGCAGCGGGATCGTGGCTACGCACTGGTGATGACACAGCGGTCCACCAGTCATAGCATCCCCAGTTGCTCAGGAAGGACTGCACCTACAGGAGCAATTTGTCCTGCCTCGGGTGATCCAGTAGAAGCCAAGTTCAGAAGTGCAGTAGCCACTGTGACATCAGGAACATCCTTCTCGTGTTTTCCCTTGCTTTCCTGGCATGATTTTTCTGCTGCCATCCCATTCCTGGGCACGGCTGATCATGCTGAAAAGTGCCCCAGAGCATATCCATAGGACAGCTCTCTAGCAAACTGAAGTATCTTGATCAAGAGTGCAGTAAGCTCCATTTCACGAGACCAAAATGTGTGAGTATAAGGAGGCTTTACCAGCTAAGTAAGACAACCAGACAATGCCATCTGACAGAAGCGGCCAAAACCAAAGTACATACCAAACCTGGAGGGATTTATTTCTGCACTGAATCATCTCACTTTCTTATCTTCAACAATGACATAAACCAGAGCCGTGAAAACAAGCCTTCTCAGGCCTTCTGAAATGTTTGAATCTCAGGGTTTCAGCTCAGGCTGACCCTTAGTGAAATCTTGACATCTAGAAATACAGGCCTTTCACATGCAAATAGCGGGGTGTAAATAGGGAGCGCAAGAATTTTGGAAATGCTTTCACATACTGGGCTCTTAGACCAACTTTTTCTTTGGTCGCTTCTTTCTCTGCAGTTAAGAAATGTGAAGACATATGCCATGCAACGTTGTCAGGACTTCTTCCGCTCACTACCCATGAGCCTAGTGATTTAGATGGAAACATATTCAAAAGAGTCATTCACCAATATCCCTGCAGGCTTAAATATTTTCAATTCATTGTCAAAGGATGCTAGAATGGGAGTGATACTCTGACCAGTCCTTTTCACAATACAAATCATCCAAGCAGAGGGTGTGTGAGAAAACACGGACAAGCCTGATGTTATTGTAAGGCTTCAGTGTTAGCATCCTGTGCTGGGAAAGGGCTCTGCTTAAATTCTTCCGCGGTGATAAGATTTGCCTGTGCCCACAGCACATTTCCAGACCCTGTGCCTCTGTGAAGGCGACTTCATGCATTCACCAGGTAACACAGGCTTCCCCTGCACAAAATCCTCTGCTACAGTGGTCTCTCCCTTCAGGTGACAATATGAGTGCTAGCATGACCCCAGGCTCTTTGCATGCTGCTTCTGTCTTTACCATGTTAAAACTGAAATCTCCAAGGAGCAAGTTCCAGACACTTTTTGGGCATTGCTAAAATCTCAGGAGCAAGTATGATTAGTCCACACGACTGAGGTCACATTTAAGTGGCTTCTCCTTGGGATACTGGCTTAGGTTACTGTTCATCTCACCCCCAGGTGGCTTCCTTGGTTAACACATCGATCCAGTTCTTCAGCAACTCTTACAATCCAGTTAATTGAATGTTATTGAAATGCTGGTTTTAGCACAGAAAACACCATGAACTCTGATTTTGAGCTAGATCCTAATTTCCTTCTTTTTATGCAACTCACAGCAAGTATAATTTCAACAGCTGAAGATCCTTAAGCAAGTCAGTTTATTTTTGTGCTTTAGATATTATCAGATTTATAGTCAGGTCACTAAGGACTTAAACGACTACAAGGTCTTCTCCAGGGAAAGTCTATCAGTAAGAAAGATATTCTTGGAAGAGTTTTAACCTTTCCTAACACAAAAGCATTGTAAAATTCCATCTTAAGGCAATATGTGACTGACAGTTCTTCCATTTTACTGCAATAATCTTGCAATCCTGCTTTACTATACATCTTAATCTTCCACTTTCTTCTGCACTATTGGATTAAGATCACCAGCATCAATAAAGCAGCAGAAACAGCATCTACTTACATTTATCAGGACGAAAGAATTTCAGTTGACAGTGATGAAGAAAGATTAAATTCCTGTTCACTTTCAGCCTGGTTCCCGGGGATTTTCTGATGTATTTGATGTATTTGTATCTGACGGATTTTCCAGGACATATAAACAAACTAAACCAAAAATCAAAACAAAACAAAAAAACCCCAAAGCCCTGCTTAACAAAGTTTTCCCTTCAATTCACCGTGTAAATCTTCCTCATACGCTTTTCCTTACTTTCTCATTTCCAGGTTAGAAATCAGTGCCTACATTCCAGAAACAAATGTTTTTAAACAGCACTGTAAAATATGGAGATGTCCTAGTCACTTATTACAAGTATGCAGTGATAAGTGACCAGGTCTTTTATTGCTGTTTGGATTGGCAGAGAAAGCTATAACATATCCATGTAAAGGGAATCATTTTGGTTTTGATTTAGCAGGGGAAAAAAGGAAGGAAAGAAAGGAGGCATTTGCAAACATGCCTGTGTGTCCTGAAAATGTTTAAATCTAGCTTATTCTTGCCACGCAAACAGGTCATAAATCTGAAGAACTAGACATCATTAGCCAAAGGTCTTTACGAACAAACCATTTATTGGATGCAGCAAGCATGAGTACATTTTGGAGACATGTACTTCGGTTACAGCTTGGCATGTGCTGATCCTCTCTTCCTCCTGCCAGCTCTGCTGTGACTTTGTAGAGCTCCTCAAAACGTAGGCAAATTTTGATAACACCCAAGCTCAAAGATACAGAACCACAGAATCACAGAATCATAGAATCATAGAATAGTTTGGCTTGGAAGGGACCTTTAAAGGTCATCTAGTCCAACAACCCTGCAATGAGCAGGGGTATCTTCAACTAGATCAGGTTGCTCATAGCCCCATCCCACCTGACCTTGAATGTTTAGAGGGATGGGGCATCCACTACCTCTCTGGGAAACCTGTTCCAGTGTTTCACCACCCTCATAGTAAAAAATTTCTTCCTTATATCCAGTCTAAATCTACCAACCTTTACTTTAAAACCATTACTCCTTGTCCTACTGCAATAGGCCCTACTAAAATTGTTTCCCCATCTTTCTTATAAGCCCCGTTTAGGTACCGGAAGACAGCAATAAGATCCCCCCGCAGCCTTCTCTTCTCCAGGCTGAACAGCCCCAACTCTCTCAGCCTTTCCTCACAGGAGAGGTGCTCCAGCCCTCAGCTCAGTTTTGTGGCCCTCCTCTGGACCCACTCCAGCAGGTCCATGTCCTTCTTGTGCTGAGGGCTTCAGAGCTGGACACAGAACTGCAGATGAGGTCTCACCAGAGCAGAGTAGAGGGGCAGAATCACCTCCCTTGACCTGCTGGCCATTCTTCTTTTGATGCAGCCCAGAATATAGTTGGCCTTCTGGGCTGTGAGTGCACATTGCCAGCTCATGTCCAGCTTTTCCAGTATCCCCAAGTCCTTCTTGGCAGGGTTTCTCTCAATCCCTTCATCCCCCAGCCTGTACTGATACTGGGGGTTGCCCCAACGCTGGTGCAGGACCCTGCACTTGGCCTTGTTGAACCATGAGGTTCACATGACCCCACTTCTCGAGCTTGTCCAGGTTCCTCTGGGTGGCAACCTGTCCCTCAGGCATGTTGACCACACCACTCAGCTTGATGTCATCTGCAGATTTGCTGAGGGTGCACTGGATCCCACTGTCTATGTCCTTGATGAAGATATGAAACAGTACTGGTCCCAGTATGGAACCCTGAGGGACACCACTTGTCATGGACCTCCATCTGGACATATTGACCCATTGACCACTACCCTCTGGATGTGACCATCCAACCAATTCCTCATCCACCAAACAGTCCACCCATCACATACATATCTCTCCAACTCATAGAGAAGGATGTTATAGGGCACCTTGTCAAAGGCCTTACAGAAGTCCAGATAGATGACATCTGTAGCTCTTCCCATGTTCACTGATGCAGTCACTCCATCACAGAAGGCCACTAGGTTGGTCAGGCACGACTTTCCCTTCGTGAAGCCATGCTGGCTGTCTCTAATCACCTCCCTGGCCTCCATGTGCCTTAGCGTAGCTTCTAGGAGGATGTGTTCCATGATCTTCCCAAGCAAAGAGGTGAGGCTGACAGGTCAGTTGTTCCCAGGGTCCTCCTTTCTACCCTTTTTAAAAATGGGTGCAAGGTGCAATGTTTCCATTTTTCCAGTGAGAAGGGACTTCACCTGACTGCCATGACTTTTCAAATATCATGGAGAGTGGCTTGGCAACTACATCAGCCAACTCCCTCAGGACTCTGGGATGCATCTCATCAGAATCCATGGACTTCCATACGTTCAGGTCTTCCCTTACACTGGGAGGGACTTTGCTCCCCCAGTCCCTGTCTTGCAGTCCACCCACTCAAGAGATGTGGGAAGAGAGGTTGACAGTGAAGGCTGAGGCAAAAAATTTGCCGAGTACCTCAGCCTTCTCATCCGTTGCTACCAGTTTGCCATTCTTGTTCATCGGGAGGTTATGCTTTCTTTGTCCTTCATTTTCTGGCTGACATACCTGTGGAAGCCCTTCTTATTGTTCTTTGTATCCTTGCCAAGTTCAGCTACATCAGTGCCTTGGCCTTCCTGACCCCATTCGTACACAATCGGGCAGTGTCCCTATATTCTTCCCAGGATGTTCCTGCTTCCACTGCCTGTGCGTTTCCTTCTTGTCCTTTAGTTTGACCAGCAGTTCTCAACTAAACTATGTTGGTTTCCGGCCTACCTCTCTTGATTTCTTATACCTGGTGATCGAGAGCTCTTATGTTTTACAGGAAGCGTCCTTAAATATCTTCCAGCTCTGTTCTGCTTCCCTGTCCCTGAGGGTAGTTTCCCAGAGGGTCCTACTGACTGTCTATCTCATTGAACAGCTGGAATTTTGCTTTCCTGAAATTCAGGGTCCTGACTTTACTCTTCGCCTGACCCATATTCCTCAGGGCTGCAAACTCCACCAATGCATGATCACTGCAGCACAGGCTGCCTCCAGTCTTGACATCACTGATGAGCTCACTTGCATTGGTGACCATCAGGTCCAGTATTGCATCCCCTCAGGTAGGGACATCTATTACCTGGCTTAAGAAGTCATCTTCAATGCACTCCAGGAGTCTCCTGGATTGCCTGCAGCTCACTGTGCTACTTTTCCAGCACATGTCGGAGTGGCTGAAGTCCCCCAGTAGGAGGAGAGCCTGCGAGCGCGATGCTGTAGTTGGAGTAAGAAGACTTCGTCAACAGGCTCCCCTTGATCAGGTGGCCTGTAGTAGACATCAATCACAAGGTTCCTCTGTTGCCTCGGTCTCTGACTTTTGCCCATAAGCTTTGAACCTGCTCATGGCTATTCTTCAGAGACACCTCTTCACATTGTATTGATATCTTGATGTAGAGGGCAATCCTTCTGCCCCTCCTTCCTCGCCTGTCCCTTCCGAACAGCCTGTAGCCATCCATAGCTGCACTCCAGTCATGGGTTCGTCCCATCAAGTTTCAGTAATGGCAATCAGGTCGTAGCTTTCTAGCAGCATGGTGGCTTCTGTCTCCTCCTGTTTGTTTCCCATGCTGTGTGTGTTGGTGTAGAGGCACTTCATCTGGGCTGTCAGCCATGTCAGCTTCTTAGAGGAACGTCCTTTAATTCCTTTGAGGTATTTCACTGGTGTTTCCCTGTTGACTTTTACTAACTCAGGAGCTCCTGGCTCATCTCCATAAGACCTCAAGTGTGCTGCAGTGTAGCCAGCATGTCTCAGAGCAACAGACTGAGGGCCCTCGCTGGCACCCTGTCCCTCAAACCTTGGTGTGTCACCCCACAGCTGGTCATTGGCAAGCCTGGTATTATCCCCCTCAGTCCTTCGAGTCCAGTTTAAAGCTCTGTCAATGAGCCCCGCTAGCTTGTGAGCAAAGACCCTCTTCCCCCTTAGAGAGAGGTGAATCCCATCTGACACCCGCAAGCCTGGTGCTGTATAGCCCATCCCATTATCAAAAAAAACAAAACTGTGGCAGTAACACCAGCCATGGCGCCACATAATAGACCGGATCCATCTGTTTCTTCCAACTTTGCTGCCTGCAACTGGAAGGAGAGAGGAAAAAATAACATGGACTCCAGATCCCCTTACCAACTGTCCCAAGGCCCTGAAGTGTCTTTTGACTGCCTTTGGACTATGTGTTGCAGCTTCATCACTACTTACATGGAAGAGCAGTAATGGATAGTAGTCCAAGGGCCATACCATGCTCAGAAGCTTTCTAGCAATGTCCTTAATCTGGGCCCCAGGGAGGCAGCAGACTTCCCTTGGTGGAGGGTCTGTCCAGCATATTGGACCCTCTGTTCATGTCATGAAACATTCTAAAAAACATTTTGTTTGTTTGTTTTACTTTTCTTCTTTCCTTCTCCATTTGACCACCTTTTCATTTTCCATGGAAAGTTTCTGCATTTCCTTTCAAGTTGTTTTTCCTCCTGACACACTAAGATAGTACTGTCAAACTCTGGATGTATTCCCAGGAAGACGCTATTTCCCTGGTGCACATGATCCCAAAAGTATGGACTGACCCAATAATTTTATGTGCTTATGTTACAGAACACTTACCACTGAGGTAGAGAGGGCAAAGTATGGGGGAAATGTAGTTTTACTGTTTCAAATCTGCAGAAAGGAAATTTAGGCTAATATTAAAGGCCATCTTAGAATATCATACTCTCAAAATAGTCTGGAGATATGTGCAATACTCGGCTTCACAGTCAAGCCCTAACAGACAGCAATACTTCTGTTGGCTTCACTGGTGCAACAAGCAATAGACCCAACTGAATTCAGGAGTTCACAAAGTCAGGAAAAACTCGATCTGGAAACTCAGTGAAAAAACAGGAGTTTGGCTCACCGTGACGTGCTACCTCATCTAGTCACTTTCATTTCTACAGGACATTGTGTAGGTAGGAACATGTGACAGTGGAACATTTTGATCTGGAAACGTTTTGTACCCATATTATGTGAATACCAGACAGAGGAGACCATGGTTCCCTCATAGCCAAAGTTTGTGTCTGGGGCTTGAGGATCTCTCCAACTGCTTTAGCAAGCAGTTTGGACCACTAGAAGTGGATCTACAGACCTCAGGAGTTGGTGCAGAGGTTCTGGCATCCCAAAAAACAGATTTGTGAGTATTTCACTTCATAATGTTTCTAGGCTGGTTCTGTGGACTGAATGGCCACCTGCAGCTCGAGTGCAGTAGGTGATCCCCTCAGCCATTGCTTCCAGTTTAGTTTCAACTCAAATGACTCTGTTTCATGAATGCTGAGACCACTTCATGATATAAATCAAAATGCAGCAAATGGGGAAGAGTCTGCTTTTCATATTAAGGAGAATTGTTGGAGGTTCATAAGCAGTAAAAACACATTGAACTTGCTAATTCCAGTAATGCCTACCACACCAATGACTTCTTTGGCGGTATTAATTGCAGTTTATTACGTATGCATTCATTAGGCCCAACCCTCCAGATCTGTCTGTGCTCTGCTTGATTCAGCACCCAAGTGCAGCTCAATTTTCCTTGTCCTTTCTGGTCCTTGTACATACCATTTCAGCCCCTGGCATAATTAGATTCCCAGTTGGGAATTACAGTTTCAGTCAGAGATTGCTCAAAGCAGCAATGATCCCCCAACGCTCTTTCCTTTAGGAAAATTTATTTTGGGGTAAACTTGGTTCTGCATCAGCCAGAGATTACTCCCGCCTTCGGTAACCTCAGTGCAGGATGAGAAGGACAGGATCTGTTCCATAGCATATTTCCAGGTTATCATACTAATATGTCATTTGCTCTTGTTCTGATTTATTCATCACTATACAGCAGATTCGTTAGGCTTGTGTTCATCATTCCAGATAAAATCTGGCAACACCGAAAGTTCTAGCTTTCACTTTTTTCCTACAACTTGATAAATGGCATAACTCTATGTGAAACTCTTCCATCCTACTTTTTTTTTTTTTAGATATTGCTCTATTCTATACATTGGATGATTTCTATAAGAACATAAAGATGCAGTTCTAACAGAAAAATTGCTTAGGAAGTTCAGAGCATGAGAAAAGAAACCATTCTGCAGACTTAATTAAGGCTTTTGCTAGCAGCAAAAACTATAATGCAACATGACAGTTATTTGAATGATTTTTCTTAAGATGACTATTTCTTTTAATTATCTAATTTGACATTAAGGTTGGTGCTGTGTGTCTAGCCTGCAAAACAAAAATAAAAGTTAATAAAACACATGCTAGAAATAGAATACAAGTTCAGAGGGAATGCTCTGGAGGCTAGGCCTTTCTCATGCTTTGGGGAGAAATATACTACCATACCCTTGTCCTAATTTTTTCAGTGTAGTTTAGAAAAGGCCTTATGGCTAATATGTCACATCTAATATAATTTGCTATTTCTGCCTTGCATTTTATTGGACGTTACTTTTTCATATTATAACTACTTTGCTAGAAGGGCTATAGATAAAGTTGTGTCAGCATTTCGTTATTAACACTGTTTTTTCAGTGTTTTTCAAATCAGACGTTAACACTATTCTCATCCCTGGCTTTAGACTGGTAGATATTTTCAACTTAGGTGTGAATCATTTGGAACAACTTTTAAAGAAACAGTCTGGCCCACTTTTTATCTGAAGATCCATTTTTTGCCCCTGAACAGGGAAACATAGCAGGATTTTTACTGAGTGCTGGAGCTTAAACCATAGCCCAGTCAATTTCTCCTTGTGGTGTAACCTTCTTGCAGAACGTCTTCGCCACTGTCCTCCTCCAAAATATGCCAGAAGACTAATGAATTATAAAGTCTGACCTTTGTCGGTGCTGAATGCTTCCATCTTACACAACCTGAGGACCTACCCACCACTCAGACACAGGAGCGTGCCTTCCTTGGACAGGGAGCTGGCTCTACAAAATCAATAGATCCATAATACTGCAAGAACAGTCCAGTCAATTCAGGCTTGAAATCAGAGATTAAATGCAATGGTGTCTTTGTCATAATAATTATAAATAAAACTACACTTACTCTTGAAGACTTGACCAAAAAAAAAAAAAAAAGCAAGCAGACTATTTGACTTAGCATGGGTTTTGACTGCATACAAATACATGACCAAATCTCCTGGGAGCTTTACTTATAACACAACAAAAAATAAATAAATAAACACAGTAATTCTCCCTTGAATTATTGAACAATTGAGTTGGTTAATACCCTCAATGCCAGCTGCACAAAGAAAATAAATAAGAAAGAACGTTTAATGAAAAAAACTCCTGTCTCAACTGTGTGCCCTTCTCTTGAGCAATGTAGACGCTGAACTGGAATATTGATTGATAGGTAATTAAGAAAACATATCTAATTTATCTGATGATTAAAGATCTAAGTAGCTCTTTCAAGTGGATTAAAAGGAATTCAAATATAAGTATTTCATTTGTGAACTGTATTGCTTATGTAATTCTGTATTAATTACTTGCAGATGAGGTATTTTTGTTTTGTATGTCTTAAACCTCAACAAATACCCTTAATGAATTAACTGATAATGAGTGCCTTTTTAAAGCAGATCAGATGCTAATTTGAAGTAGCTTAATAGGTTCTTACTGCTGATATTGTCATTACCTATTGCAAGCGTCAGCAAAATAAAATGTTTTCCTTTTTTTTTTACTGTTACTGCTCTTTAGCGATGCAATAATGTTAACCTTATGGTAAAGGAGAGGATTTCCTTACACCGTTTCTTCTGTATGAAATTTCACAGCATAATAGCACAAGGCCTTTGTGCACTTACTAACAATGAAAAGAATTTGTTCCCTTTGTTGGTGTAAAAAGTAAAGAAAAATACCTCTGGTATCTTCTCATCTGACACTCTGCTAAAAGCAGGGTAAGCTTAGCTCAGGCTACTCAGGGCTTTATGTACTTGAGATCTGAACACTTTCTAAGAGAGTCCTCAAGTTCGCACAGAGCGTTGCAAGAACACCATCTTCTCTGTCTTTCTCCATGTATTCTCTCTGTTTTACTTTGATGGCTTTCACTAGCCATCCTGCACCTTCTGAAGCAGACCCAGAGCTCTAGTATTCAGTGTCCAGACTCTTTAGATGTTCCTTTGACCAACACTTCCAGCTCTCATTTCTGTCATCATAGTCCTCGGTGTTGCCCCTCCAAATTTCACTCTTTGTCTCTTGCTTTCTGTATCATTAATAAGTAGATACTAATTGCAATTTCTTGAACTAGAACTAATGGTTTTCTGACATCTTGCACACCATTTAGATCAAGGTCAGAATACCTGTACTTTAACTTTCTAATGTCTCATTCAGATTTTTCTTTAGAGTTCTCTTTTGGTGTTAAACTACCTCATATTTATGTGTGTACATATTTTTACCACCTTTCTTATTCTCAAAATTACATTCTAATTTGCAAGTAGATCTTGACTTAAAACACCTGCAATGCTATGAAAGAAAAAAACAACCTTCCAGCCAAAAAATCAAAACCTGAGTAACCAAAAAAGTAAATATTTTGATGAAACACAGTGATACTGGCACAATCATGTTAAAAATCGATGTCACATACTGCAGTTCATGACCATAGTCTACTTCCCATTAGCTAAATGTCAACTTGAAGACAGTCATTTAGTCCACCTTGATAGTTTGTAAAAAGGTATAATTGCCTCAGTGAGAGATTCAGCCATCTTGCCATGACGCCTGTCCCAAGTTAGGATGTACTACCTTCTGCATATGTTTCTCTCTCCCTGCCTCCATCCTTTTTAAGGCCTTATTATCTGTTTCTGTACTTTGAGTTTTATAGTCATTGACTTCCAAAGAGCTTTAGAGGATATTTCTGACAGGAAATATCTTGTATCATCAAGTCTCTAGGACCATGCTGTTGGCTATTGTTCCTAGACAGAAAGAATGCAGTCTATGAAACAGGCTTGGCAGAGCAAAAGTGTGTGAGTGAAGACTGAAAAATCATTATGCGCAGCCAGTGAAACATAGAGAAGACAGAAGTAAGGCCAAGACAGAAGGGAAAGGAAAGGTGAAAATGAAGGAGAAAAAAAGTATGGCCAATGCAGAGAAGCAGTATAATCTGAACAAAGCAGGACACAACACCAAACAAGTCTGAGGTGCGCAGGGTGGCTTTAGATACAGAGAATAAAAAAAACCTCATCCATCAATGGGTGACATGGCAACTACACATGGAGAGAAGGATGGGTAGTCAGAACAATGAAGCAATTAAGCTGAATATGTCTATCAATTGTTGCTAATTATCAATATGTCACTCCTAAGGGCACCACTGTGATTACACACAAAGATGTGATAAATTGTTTAGCACAAAGATGAAGCAAAACTGTACATAACTGATCCTATAAATATAAATTCAGCATATCTCAATCTGTGTCCACCAACAGGCTCATCTAGAAGGTACATTCAGAACAGACATTGTCTGAGCGCAGTCAGCCTGGAAAAGATGCACTGGTTGGAGGTAAAAATGGGACCACCTGCCCAAGAGTACTGCCTGGTACAATATGCATCCACCTTCTTTCCACAAGAAAGTGTATATAAATCTGCTGACAATAAAATGCTTCTCTTACTCATCTTTCATAAATTCCTTTACAGGCAGGATACAGACTTTTAGGGATCTGTGGCACAAAGCTACTGATTAGCAAACACCTTTATTAGGTGGCTCACAGGCACCCCGTGGAGATCAGCATCTAATTGCATGGTGCAAGTGAGAGAGGACAGGACAGACTACCGATTAATTTGGAGTCTCTCTTTGCCCCACATTCGCTCCAGTGTGATCAACACGGGCACCTCCCCACTGCCATGGGGTTCACACTCTGAAAGACAGGACAGTACACTGCGTCCTTGTACAACTCACTGAAAGCTGGGCTATGTTGAAAGAGCAGGGTGGAAGGGAAACAGACTGTTCAGTTCTCCACCCCACCCCATTTAATAAAATTGGTTTAACACACGTGCTCTCTCTGTTGTTTACTATCTGTGACCTTCTCCTGGCGAAGAAGATTCATTTCCAAAAAACTGTCAAGCAACAAATTTGATACTTCTAAAGGGGAGATTTTAACTGCACTTCTAATAAGAACATATATAAGAACCGCTTTGTGATTGGTCTTCCTATGATTTCATTGATGCCTTGAGTGTTTTATTTGAAATGTTGGACATTCCTTAGACAGAACTATGAGGTTTGTCTTTTAGCAAGACAATCAAGGTTTTATGCTTTTAATCACCATCTGTTTTTCGATAAATGTCAAATTCTTCCTAATGTGATCTTCTAGCATACGGGGTTTTAATTTTACTTTGTATTCTGTGTTCAGTACTGGCAACTGAGGGCTTGTCATATAAGATTTTAATTTCTTATACTGTCTTAATTTTTGTTGGAAATAAATATACACGTGCATTCATACACAGGCACACACACATACAAGAAGTGCATGCTTTTCAAAGCTGTAGAGGAATACAGAAAGCATATGAAATTGTTCTTTCAGTGGTCACAGTGACTGTAGTCCCCACAAAGAATATAAAAAGAACAAGATAACAGATCTCAGGAAAACTATTGAGAAACACCACGATTGTTAGACTGCGTCTTTCCATCAAAAAGATCAAAACAGGTTTTAACTGAAAATACTCTGTATGTTACAGTGAGGTTCAGGGTTCAACCAGGAGGACTCTGAGCCGCTAAAAGAGAATAACTCAGTTGTTGACTCAGAAGATGGTTTGGATGTCACAGTGAAGAGTCAATACACCCTGAAACACCATGTAAATCCAGACTGATTGGACAAAGACACTAGATATGAGAAGGTTTTCTTCTGATCACAGCAGAGAAAGCAGGTGTGAAAATGAACTACCTTTGACAAACTTCTGCAAATGTCAGCAGAGGAAGCAAAAATTCTGTCCTGTTCTCTGGTCTGGGATAACAGATCATCTGTCAGCAAGTGGTAAATAACAGGAACACACGGCTTTCCTAAAGAGTTTTACAAATATTTCAGGACTCCTTCTCTGAAGAATTTTCTTTGTGATCATCAAGGAGAGATGAAATACCTTTCAACTGTCAATGTGCTGTTAATAATCTGAGCTCTGCATGACACATCTGATTGCTTGGATCAATTCTGAAATATTCTGCAAAGCCTTGGGAAACCATATGTAAAGCTAATTGGGACAGATTCAAGGTTATAAATACAGAAACCCAAGGTAGGTCACAGTAAAAAGCATCCTAACTAGTCAGGCTGCTACTGTTTAGATCCTCAAGAGGTATAAAGTGATGAAAAAACAAAGCAAGATGCCTCACTAACATAGATAACAAGACAGTAAGAGGCTACAAGCAAAATTCAGGAGTGAAGCTGGAAATCAGTACCAAGTCTAATTCCAGAATTTAAAGTAATGGCTGTAAGTCAGAATAGGAAAAACTTATTGCTGAGCTACCAGACAGGAGATGGACTCACAAACAGGACCTGAACAGCAGCTTTGGCATCACACAAGGCTGTTCAGACTAGTCACAGCACCACAGCAGGAGCAACCAAGTTTGTGTTACTCTTCACAGCTATTTGTCCAGCCTTAAAAACCTTCAAGACACTTTAACATCCCCAGTCAGTCTCTTCCATGCATGACTGTCCTTCCAGTTAGAAAACCTTTCCAAATCTTGATCATACCGCTCTCTTGTTCTAATTTAAGCCTGTCACTCCTTATCCTATGTCTTGCAGACGTTTAAAACATCTCAGTCTTTTCCCAGCTGACACAGCCCTTTGCCCATTTCTTTCTCCCCTCAGTGTTCTCTTCTCAGCACCATCCATCACCAGAAAGGAAAAGCCATGGATAAAACTGGAGTTTCTTCACCCACTTTTCCAGTTTAGACATGCTGAAGTTGGCCAGGTAGGCCATGGTGAGTAACACTTGTGCATGATGAAGTGGAAAGAAACACCAAGAATAGAGCTACAAAAATAATAGCAGTGAAGTTTCTCAAAGATAGCCAAGCACCCCAGCTGTTTGTTCCTTGTCAAACATACAGCAGGTCATCAAATCAAAAGAAAAGGCAGGTGATATGCCACAAACCATAGCCAGGTGACAATAGCCTTTGCACACGGCCATAGCATCAATAAGGTGAGAAGTATACTGCACACATAGAGCACCACAGAAACAGACAGCACCACCAGACAGGCCTTCATTCTTTTCCCTGCCCTTTTAGCTAAGCTGCAGCCAGAAGCTAGACCAGGCTCCATTTGTACTGCTGCAAGAGCCTGCCCCGAGGACCTTGTTGGTACATTCAAGATGTAGCAATGTACATGTTGCCTCCCTTCTCTACAGCCCCAAGCTGCTGGTGGTTCCCGTTAAGGTCAGCTGGTGGGCAGAAGCCAACTCCTACAACATTCCAGTAATGCTGCTATCTGACCTGCACAGCTGCAAACTTGAACTGTGGCTAAGGTTTTACCGAAAATTTGGCCCCAAATTCCAACCCAGCACCTATTTTACACTAAATTTTCAGAAATCTTCCTGAGGTGACTAAACACAGTGATGGTTTGTGAAATGAGATGTGATAAGGGCCTAGATGGGAAAAAAATGGAGGTGAGGGGAAAGTACCACTATTATTGATATTGTATAGGAAGAAATGATAAGATTTTAACATGACCTGTGTATACTGGGATTTGGAGAAAGGATTCAGGTGAGGTAAAAAAAGATTATATGATGCCCAGTGGCAAAGGAAAGGAAGAGGGCTTCATGGGGGTTACTAAGAGTTCCATTTTGTCTGCATTATGATTATGCTGATGGTTTCAAAAGCATAATTGCTTCTAAAATAGTCAAATTATGCATTATGAATACATTATCTCATGCATTTAGCCCTCTTTTTATGCTGACAAATAATTCACAAAACAATCCTGATTTGTGCAAATGTATCCACTTGAAGCTCAGAAATTGGTCTAAAAACAGATCTTTACAGCACTGAAAGAAACACCTCAGCTAGTTCAGCTATGTTAGTGGGTCGTATAGATCTTCCGTTAGACAGTCTTTCTCTCTCACATGCAAACTCACACACAAGTCAGTACATACTATCCAGTGTCTATATTATGGCAGCCTCCTGAACGTTTCTCAGCTTACAAGAGCAATTGCCATGGAAATGTTGTGACAATCCCCTCGAGGTAAATGAGTGGTCTACACAACAGCATTTCTGAGCTGAAGAGGTCCCTTTTCAAGGCTATATTGAATTGAGTAAGTCACACCATTACTGAGGCAGTCTCAAGACTGGCAGTGCAAAACTATGCAGTGATTTGCCAGTCCTAATCGCTTTTCAGCTCTATGCAGCAGCTCTCTGGAAGTCCTGAGACATGCTTTTCCAACACTTGCGCAGTAAAACTGAAGCATCCATTGTTAAGGGGCTGTTTTCAATTTTTCTTAGCAGTCTCTTTTGTAGCGGGGTCAGATTTTTAAGGAGGGCTAACATTCCTTCCGTGTCAAAAGGACCCCAGTTTCCAAGAAAAAGATCCCACACAGTAAAAAGAATTAAACAGATTATTTAAATAAAGTAATATTGTATGATCACAGCTCAGATTATTTCTGTGTTCATTCTCCAGGACAGCTAACCTCCTCTCCCATTTCATATAGCTTCCAGGTACAAGCCTTTTAGGGTTTTAGGATTCACTTTATCCTTTCCAGTCTTTATCTCTTCACATCTTTTATCCTCTCGGGGCTTCTCTCTCCTATCATTTCTGTGATGCATAGATATTAAAAATTAGTGCATATCATGATCTGTTGTGTACCATCATCCTCCCACTGCACTAGAAACTGTATAATCTACCCCAGTTTGAAATATTGTCCTGTATGGATGCATTTTATATAGGAGAGACAAAAGTTTTCAGTTATTGCTTCTAACCAGTACTCCTAGTAGATCAAAGTTCAGGATTGTTTGAACTGAGAAAGGGGAGCTTGCTGGTTGTATAGACCCTGCTGCAACCTCTAAGTACATGTTCGCTTACACTTCTATCCACCTCCCAGAATGGAGGGTAGTCTATGTCTGGGGTCTGGTTCAGTGCCACCTCTCTCTGTAAGGGGATTAACTGCTTATTAGAAGCGTGAGAATGACAATCTGGGAATTTAGGAGACCTGCTCAGGGACAGACATAGCATATGTAGGAACACGACAAGGACTTCAGTTCATGGTATGCGTCAGTGCTGAGTTTGAGGGAACATGCCCAAAGGAATGATACACATTCATTCTGCCCTGACACCTTTGCTGATTGATCAATAGTGCAGAGTGTTATGATGACAACACTGATCTGGGGATAACTGTTCCTCTAAGAGCCAGGCTAAAAAATAATTCATTTCCCATAAGCTGCTGAATAGTAGACCATGGCATGTATATGGAGGCCTTCATATTCAAGATGCACCTACAAACACCCTCTTCATCACTATTAGGAAATAGTATGTACTGTCCCTGTTTTAAGGAGAGGAATAACAATGACAACAAATGCTAATAACTTGCCCACAAGGAAGCAGTTCTGATAATTCATTCTCAGGATGTGCCTCCTGCCTTGTCACTGGAGAAGTCCCTCCTCGCCAACTGGCAACGACGCCCTACATCACGGCTCAAGAAAGAGCGGCCTCCCCCCTCCCACTCAGCAGAGCTATGCTCACCCCTCCAGTGTCTACAAAGCCCATGCTCACCCCTTTGAGGTGGGCAGACCTGAGACATTCATGACAAGCCCCACTATCCACGTGCGCTCTGCCAACACTCACAGAGGTCATCTCAGCTCGGCGTGTCCACCCGGTGCTTAGCCAGCACCAAACTCTAACCATCTTCTGTTGCTCCAAGATGTCAAATTCCTGGTCCCACTGTGGGCAGATCCATGCAGAAAGCATGAGGCCATCTTAAAGCCATGAGCCTGCTCAGCTGTCCCCTCCCCAGAGAAATGTATGGCTCTACTTTCTGCCTAGAAACAATGTTCAAGAAGGGGGAAGTGGAAACCAATTTGGACTTCTGTGACCAAGCTTGGACCTGCATTTTTCTGAAGTTTCATATTTGCCTTGCCTACCCAAATTCAACATTGTCCTTCTTGAAAGACTCATTGCTAATATAATCCACATCAGCAAATAAATGTCCACATCTCATTGATTACTAGAATGACTGCAATGAAATTGCTTCCTCGTGTCTTTCCATCGTCTTTCTTAGCTCTGCACATGTAATTTTCCACTCTATTGTACTTGCTCTGAACTCTGCTTTGAAGAGCTTTTCCATTTACTGAAATACTAAACAGTCACAACAATTTATTTGCACTTCTATTGTGCCTGCCTCCCCTCGGAGAATATCAACACAAATTACAAACATCAGTGATTTTAACCTCCATTCATTCCAGCAATATAATCCCCAGCCTACAGATGAGGAAACTAAAGCGTGACTTGTCCAAACTCATATAGCAAACTCACTCCAGAAATCAGTGGTGTCTTCAGGATGCTGGAGGCCATGGTACTGCACATGCAGTGAGACCAGCTCCCTGAGCAGGAGACGTGGGTTCACTCCATCTGAGTCTCCAGACTTTGTAGAGCCACTTCCCAGAACATCTGACCTATCTGGCTGCGGGACTACTTTCTAAGAAAGGGTCCAGAACATGAGCCTTGTGGTGCCATGATTTAAGACAGCACTGCCAAAAGCATGAAATTGATTCCTGTCCAGATCCCTGCCTGCAGAAGCCTTAGGCCATAGTTAAGAAAGCAGCGTGCACATCAATAGAAACTTTTCATTTCAGTTTATTTTCCTCCTCATCTCAGCAACACCACACGATGAAAACAAGTCACCTGCAGCCTGCAAAGCTACTGATGCTCCACTAAAAATGATCCCATAAAGGAATGCTGCACTTCCACTGGCTTTTGGGGTTTATTAGAGCAAGGAGAAAAAGAGACTGCATGAATCATGGAAGACTCAGCTACCATTATAGGAAGATGCATGATATGGGTGTCTAGTCCTACCGCCAACACTCACCAGCTTGCTGGAAACAACATTGTTAGGCTGTTAGAATAGAATCTGTCTTGCTGATCTTGGCCCCTAATTGAAGATTTTAATGTTAGGCGTATGATGAGGCAGTCCTCCTGAATGAAATGTTTCAGTCCCTACACAGCAAATATGGAAAAGTGAAGTCTGACAGGGAGATGATCTGTCCAACTCAAGTGATCAAGTGTAGATGGACTACATAACTTTTCAGAGTCTTCTCAGAAGCACTTCTCATTCTTGAATATCTACACAGAGGGCACCCATGTAATAAGTTAGATAATTACTATACACAGGTCTTTTAACAAGCAGCTTAAAATTGAAGATAAAGACATAAAGTAGGAAGACTAGACCTTACCTTTATCTCGTATGCCAAGTCCAGTTCCTTTTTGTTTTCAATTCAAGCAAAAACTTAGTCCAAGTATATTTCTTTAGAAGCAAAAATTAGTTTCCATTCGTAGTCTATTTAGTAAAGATCATTATATAGCCAACCTTAGCACAGATATTGTGGGAGCTGAATTTTCAGTCATTCTTTTGCAAGGTTGAGTCACAGAGAATGAATTCTCATCTTCTTACAACTGAATTCACACTGTGCTAGTTATGTAAGTTGTCTGCTCACACATCAGAAATAGATCTATCCTGAAAATATAGGTGAATAATAGATTTGATAAAATATATTGTTTTCACATGATGATAGAAACTATGTGTGTTTGATTTGCATTTATTTAACATATCATCTGAAAAAAGAGGAATGAGACTTTCAAAATGGCAAAACACTTCAACATTTCAAAAGAAGTCTTTTGCATTTTTTATTTTGAAATGGCTTTTTCATATCAAAATTGACCTCATTTGAAAATAAGGGGATTCAACCATATGTGGAACATATGGTTTTATTTGACTACATGTTTTATTTATGCCAGTATGGAGCAAATCATGTTAATTTGGGTCCCTACATCTCCCCCTACAAACAAATGAGAGATAATCCAGTTTAATGTGAGTTGAGCTAGGTTTTTTTCTCACAATTTTTTGGCCCAGCTCTCAAGTTGCAGACTCTATTACTTGTTATTTTCTTATTAGCAGCAAAACCCTTGGGTCACATTCATCTCATCCAGCTTAGTTTGCCTCAAATGCAACAGTGGAATTCAAACACTTTGACGTGGATGTCCAGGGTGCAGGTCTCTACATTTGAGGTGGGCTTTCTCCAAGAGGCAAAGTGAATATAGACAACAGAGTCAAGAAAGGTACTTAGCACAACCTAAAATAAACATGTACATCTGATCAGATAAAGACATCTCCAGTTTCAGTGACCATGATGACTGAGGGACACAGGTTCAGGGATTCAGTTGCTCACACTGTAAGCACCTAGGGCCATTTGAGATTCCCTAGAAGAGGTCCGTATGACACAAGGGCTACACGGAATGTCTCACTACACCAGATAGAGGCAAGGCAGTATACCCTAAGGAATTTCAAATGGCCCAAAAAATATCAGAGTGGGCCACAGAACTAAACCACACACAACTAATCTAATCCAATTAACAGGTCACAATACACCAGCGTATTACCCAGCCTATCTATTTTTATTATTACATGTTTTTCCTTAAGGAGAGGGTGAATCACAGTTGGACAGTGGCTATACAACTAGCTTAAAGTAAATACATCTTGTAGACTGATAAAGCTGCGTGAATTAAATTCCACTCCATCTGGTTCCTGTGGCTTTGCAATATGATAATGAGTGTGAACTTCAAATGTTCACAGCGAACTCATCACACGGAGAGGACCATGAATGAAACACAGCCAGTCACAAGTACTTCATGAGCTATTCGCTAATGCTTTACAAAAAGGAAAAGGGAGTTCAGGTCTATAATTAAAGCAACCATGCCAAATCACTTGCTCTGTTAAAACAAAACTACTTTTTACAGTGCCATAGGCAGCATTTAGTTTCGCTTGTGGAAGCCCAGGCAGTGTTCTAACTGACACCTGGGGGATTCACGTTGCCAGCTTTAGGCATCCCAGTGAAGTGCACGAATTAGGAGGCCAGCTTCCCTGGGCTTCCTGTATAATCCACAGAGGAAGGACAAAAGGAAGCAGTCTCCTTGAATGCTACCTAAATCTCAGACAGCAAGCCATTCTGCAGACTTTAGAGTACTCCCTACAGATGCTTAATATTATTAATACTTATTAATAAATTAGGTTTTGGTTGCTCTCACTTGGGTATTTAGGACCATACGAGATACCCTTGGGTATCATGGCTATCAGATACGAAGCATAGACCCCTCTGGAACATCTGTGGGTCCAGGCACAGTACTATTATACACCTCAGACAGCTCTAGACCTAAACTACATTCAGGTCTAAGTGACTTGCTACTTCATCTCAAAATTCCCAGAAGTTTGTCTTTAATTACCCACGCACACTGAAAAGGACCTCTGTTTGGAGGCTAAGCATTAATTGACTGCCTAAAGCTCTATTGCAATCCAGGATTAGGCAGACAGGTGACGTTCAGGAGACTAAAAAGCTCATTTTTTTCTGGTCTGACAGAAATTCCGTGGGGAGCCAAACGTCCCCCTTGCTGAAAAGGCTTTTTGGTGGCAGCCAAAAAAGGTAATGTAATGATTTAACGGTAATATTTGAAATTCACTTCACTGGTTTGGACATGTTCCCCCCACAATTGCCTGCCACTTGTCTGGACTGAACAATCGCCCTGATGTGACTATGGAGGTCCTTGAGATGTGCACCATATTTGGGACAAAATAATGCTATTATCATACAAATGATGCTGAAGAGCTGCCTCTGTTGTGCAGGCTACACTAAAAAATGAATGAAAAAAAGATTAGATTCTGTGAGATCCTTCCTTGCAGGAACAATGTATTGTAAAGCAGATTTGCTTCATTTCCTTCAAAATCCCTCAGATAATGCAGGACAACGCTTTTCAATGGTTCCCACTATAAGCACTGCGTGTCTAAGTAAATGGGAACATGGTACACTTCAGAAATCATTGTAAAGAATTACTGTTTATCTGGATAAGGAAGGGTAGTCTTGAGACCTGATTATGCCTACTGATCCGAACGCATTGAAAACTCTGTTCTCATTTTCACATTCCTCAAGTAGCAAAACTTGACATCTGTGCAAAAACTGTCCCGCTGAACAAAAAATATGGCTGCTAGTGCAACTAAAAGGGCTAGAGTTTGTCGCTAATGAAACTTTCACCACATTTCTTTCTGTCCTTCAGAGGAGTTTGTGGTTATTGTTTTTTTAAAGTTCCCACAGGAAATCTCAGCGGTTTTATCTGCACTTTGAGGGTCATGTAAAAGGTTGGGGCATGTTTGAATGCTGAAGAAATTATTCAGAATGCAGATTTGTAAACGAGAGCAATTATTTACTCAGAACAATTGAACCCAGGCATAAAAGCCAGGAAGCACACATACAGTGAGGGGGCTAGATGCCAGCTCTACGTGCTCGCTGCCTATCTGGGTTTCTGAGCAGCCATATCTCTCAGCCACTGACACTAATGAGGGCTGAGGATTTTCAGCATCTCACAGGCTCTGACTGCTGCAGGGCGGTTCGCATGGACCATCCTGGTGTTTGCATGCTTGCCATAGTTCATGGAAATGTGGCAGTGGGGATACATCACCTTGCACCTGGACCTCTGCTCTAGCCTTAAATATGTCACACTGGTTCTGACTGCTGTTATTCGTTCGTCTCTGTAACGCTAGAACTGCCACAGTCGCAGTTATCCTGTATGACTTGGCAGTATCCTGGCAACAATTTTTGTTAAAGAACGACAACGCTGAGTCTTCCTAAACAGCCTTTCCATCCTGTATAACCTCACTCACATGCACAGAACACAGCTGCTATCTCCCTGGAAGATTTGTATCTGTTTCATCTAGAGGAATGCTGAAGTCAATCATTTGGTCATTTGTGTAGTGAAATCAGTTGTCGACCATAGTAGGGAGCAGGCTGCAAACAGTGCTGATTTCACTACGCACAAAGACCAGGTATTGAAATTATAGAGCGTTCAGCTCTGCCTCCTAAAGATTGCCTACCACACAAAGTAGAGTACTATAATTGTTAAGAATGAAGGGGTACTTTTTCAGAGTGCTTTGCTCAGCAGTTTATTCTCCTGACTCTGATTAAAGTTAATGGGAGTCATGCAGCTGAAACCCCATGGATTGCACATGGTTTGATGACACAATACAGCTGCAAACGAAGGCAAGATTGTGAAGAGTCAGGTATAAAATGGCAATTTTTGCTCCATTTAACCATCATCTCTTTTCCAGCTCTCAGCACATTAACCACTTTTCTGCTGATCGTGTCTGCAATGTCTAAAACTAAGCGGTGCTCTTGGGAACACCCTATTTCAGCAGTAAAACTGAGACCTTGTCAATACAGCCACTAGTACCTATGGTAACACCTACCTTGTGTTTTGTTCCCAAAAGCAGAAGGTTTTTTACAGTGTGGGCTAATCCAGGATGGTTTTCACCCTGTCACAGACTACTAATCATTCCTCATCAACATGCATGACAGATTAACACCTGGGAATGCTCCACAGGTGCTACCGCTGAACCCTGTTCAGTGCATTGTTCCATTAACAGCATTTTCCACTGTATGAAATAAACTCGTGTGATTTATGGGTACTAAATAATTCTTGGACAAAAGTACATTGTGAACATATTTTACAACGTGTAGACACACACCAATATTTAAAGGAAAATGTGCTAAAGGCTTACTTAATAAAGTATTTAAGCACCAGGAAATTTTGGTCAAGCATTGTTTTTCTTGAAGACTATAAGTCCAAAAACCTTGTGGTCTGTCCTCATTATTTGTTTCCCCCAAAATCCTTTCAAAGCCAAGCCATTCAAAACCATTCTTTCTGTTTTGGTAACATCCCTTTATTTACAGTTCTCATTTATATCCCATTAATACCACCTTCAGACTGCCTTGGACACACTACTTATGACATCCTGTCCAAAACCCCACCATAAGCTGGCAGTGGAAAAACTTGCAGCTCATGTTTTCCAGATATATTTCATATGGAACTCAGTTTCTCTAGCTCCAAAACAAAAGTGTAACCATGGCCTGCCTGTGAGTCATAGAAACCCCCATGCTGGAAGCTGAAGCTGTGCACTAAGAGAAGATATATACTACTAAATAATGGAGGATGAGGAATCATGCTGGACTGCTGATCATCCATACGGTGTTTCCTCACTGCCTGGCTCTGCTCTGAACATCTGTAACTAGATTTCCTGAAGACTTAGCTATAAAAGAACTGGGCATTCTCACCAGTAGGGACTAGTGCCAGTCTGTGCGACTTGGACTCAGACTTATTTCCCTTACAGTACAGACAGTGCCAGTTATATTTCTGAGGGTTGATGCATTTCTGTGATCTGATATGAATCCACAATTCCATTCCCAGGAGGTGAATAGCTGCACTTAAAAAGCCATTGATTTATGAATCTAACTATATTAAAATGATTTTAGGAAAGCTGCTTTGCAAGAGAAAGATGTTCCTTGCTCATAATTCTCCATATGGCAACATGGAGAGTTAACACTGGATAACACTAAAAATCAACAGAAGATCATTCTTGCATCTTGAGGTTCTTATGCTGTGACCATCACTCCAGATTCTGGCCATCACTCTAGAAGATCAGAAGAAGAAAAATAATTGCCATCCTCCTTAAGCCTGATTCTGTGCCTGCAGACGCACCTCTGAATCTCTTTGGGCCACTTCTCTGACTGCCAGTATGAAGGGAAAAACAGAAATTAGTCTGAGCTGGGGAAAAGAGAAAATACTTCCCATCTCCCACTGAGAACAGACACAGAGTTAAAGCCCCCAGGCCCTCAATAAGAAGACATCAAAGAATCACTTCCATAACATAATCTGGTTCCCAAAGATTTGCACTAAGAAATCCCTGCGGGAGCTGGCAATGCCAGCAGCAGTACCAGTCCCCACACCAGTTCCTCTCCTGCGTGGCAGGGCATAGAGTGAAGCTGCACCCCAAAGTTTTTAAGGGACCCAGGTTGCTTGAAGGGAAAAGACCCTAGAGGTCAGCACAGAGATGAAAGCCCAGACGTACGCCCCGCATTTAACCCACAGAAACCTGTCTGTCGCCTGTTCTGCAAAGCTGTGCATTCCTCAAGGGGAGGGAAGACATGAAATGAACGCTTTGCAGATAGAGAGATCTTTTACAGCTTCCAGCTGACTTTTTCTCGTTACCCATTTGTAAAGGCATGGAATTTAGCATGAATATGAGGAGTGTTATTGTATTTTCCCCTTCTTCACAATGAGGTTTCCATGCTAAATTGCTGTTAGTTAAAGACTCTGTGGCCCACAGATAAAAGATACTATACGAAGAGCTAACTGTTATTATTCCCATTTAAATAGCCAAATGAATCTCTTCCCCCTTTAAAACACACGAAAGAGGGAAGTGCAGAAAATGCTAAATCAAGGTGCATTTGATCACTCCAGACTTTCCGGAGTTCCAAAGACCCAGCATCTTTAACATCACTGTTTCTTGGGGATATTTTTCATCACAATAAAACGATTCAGCGGAGAATGTTTCCATTGAAAATGTTTCAAACTGCTTTCCTGTCAAATGTATAAAATGTCTTGCATTATGCATAAGAAAGATTTGTACATCAGCTTTGCTAACATAAACAGTATTTCCAGCATGGGCAACTAATAGAACAGGTTAATGCTCTGGGTTCTGTTCATAATACAGATGGTAATGATTTGTGCAGTGTATGTGTGTGCTTCCCATCATCAAGAATACGAGTTCTTTTATGTCAGTCTTTCAAACACTGATCTTCCATCACATGGGCAATGGCAGCAATCCTCTGTCACCTCAGTCTTTCCAGTTCCTTCTTTGGCCCACCCTGATTACAGATCAGGAGCTAATTAACGGAGTCGCACAGCTGCATGTAAAATTAGTCAAGAACCCAGCAGGTTAAGAAAGCCGTGGCTCACTAGGTAGAGCCCCAAAAGGCATTCTCACATCCAGCTGCAGAGTGCCCAGCACTGAGGAAAGTACCGACTGATGTACTCACACCACACTGCACAGAGGAGTTTCTCAGGGGTTTCTAAGCAAGCTGGGTCTTTTCTGTGGCACAGTGCTTGCACTCTGGGAGCAAGTTAGTCACATTAGTGTAGTCTGCTAGCCAAGTGCTCATGTAAGCATGGTGCTCAAACAGCTATCCTGTTTTTCAGTTTAAAGAGCTGGCTATATTGCCAAATGAAAGATGGCAAAGAGGCTTCTGTCTTTGGTCCAAGAGGCACTGGCGGCTTTACATTGTCTTGGCTTAGGGCCAGCACTCAGTGTCACTGTAAGGAGCTGCGCCACGGGGCACAGACGTACCCTCGGTTCCCCGTGCAAGCCGGTGAGAGACCTGAACTTCTAAGAAGAGGCTGCAGATCAACCGACACACTGAGCCAGCCAGAAGTAAATGCCAAAAACTGAAATCTCCTAGTCAGTTGCCATTGCAACACCAGGAGTCAGAGCCAAACCCTCTACAAATCCATATAGCCCTCAACTCCCACTACAGCACCAGCCCCTTACAGGGGCTAAGGTGTGTGGTTTGGGTGCAGCTTCTCCATCCCTTCTCTGTAAACTGTATCACTATGCAGGCAGGAATGCAATATTCCTGGAGCCTGAGCGATAATGACAGCCCAGTTCTTCTGTGCCTCTCTGACGAAGAAGACATCCCAGGGGTGGCTCCTATATCTTAGACAGCTTATGTATATCTCGTGCACACCATTTATAAACATTAGGCGCAGGAGGCAGACCGTGGGACTTTCCGTGTTCAGAGAGGTTGCTTGCGCTTGAATGTTGGCCTCCTTCTTGTTTCTTCTCTTCCTGGCTCCTTAGTGCTTCCCTTTCAAACCAGATAGGGCACAAACCCATGAGAAGTAAAAAAGATGGTGCCAGTTCAAAGTGTTATATGTGAGATATATGAGACATTTCCACACTTCAGGCTAAGAAAATCCAGTGGCAGGATTATTGCTGCATGCTTGTCCTTGCTCCTATACGCTTCTCTGAAGACTCTGCTATTGGCCACTGTTATGTAGAGGATGCTGGGGCAGCTGAGCCTTTGGTGTCAGCAACATAGTCATGCTTATCTTCTTAAATCCGCTTATTTTGCAGCAGAGATGGTTTATGAAAAATTTCCCAGTTTTGAGGGTAGTTAAGTGCCCAAAGAGGCCACTTAGAGAGACTGAAATCTCCATCATTAGAGGTTTTAAGGAACAGATTACACGAACAGCTGTCAAAGGCAGCTCAGAAATACATGATCCTGCCTTCAAGCAGAGGGGTGGACAAGGAGACCTCCTGGGATCTCTGTCTAGGATTCTGCCCCTCTTCTGCACAACTCCAGCCAAAAGCAGCACACTCAGATGTCTTCTTCCAGTGACACCTTCTGCTGTCGGTGGATCCACTAGATGTATAGCAGTATTGTCCATCTCTTTCCCTCTCCAAAGTCATAGAAGTAACTAAGGGCAGAGAGATGTATGCGGGATAGAGCTGTGTCCCATTGCTCCCTAGGAATCACACATAGCGGGCAGAAGATAATGAAGACTGGATATTAGGAAAAATTTCTTTACTGAAAGAGTGGTCAGGCAGTGGAACAGGCTGCCCAGGGAAGCGGTTGGGTCATCATCCCTGGAGGTGTTCAAAAAACATGTAGATGTGGCACTTCGGGATACAGTTTAGTAGGCATGGCGGTGTTGGGTTGACAGTTGGACCTGATGATCTTAGAGGTCTTTTCCAACCTATGATTCTAGGATTCTATGAAGTTTGTGAGCAGTTGAGCTGGGGACTTGGCCACCAATTTCCAGCCTCATTGCTGAGGAAGAGCAATGGTTTAAAGCCAGATTTGCCCTCACTCGTGGCCCAAGCCCAAGTACAGCCCAACTGGCCGGGAGAATGTAGGCCAGTGGCAGGAGCCATTCCCTAAAGACTCGAAAGAACAGTTGCCCATGCAGCTTCTCTCACTTCATTTGCTGCCCCGTACGTGGCTAACAGCTTGCAAACTGGCAGCAGCCCAGCAAGCAGAGGGGAAGACACGATTCCTGCTAGACAGACACATTCACCCTCACAGGTGCTCACATTTACGAACCACAATGTTGCGATTCCTTAATTCTCTTCTCTCCAAACCCAGCTCAGTGACAAAGCGAGCGTTTTGTCCTATTAGAAGGAGAACTCCCAGTCCTGCAAAATCACGGGTTGTTTGGCAGCGTGAAAAAGATCATAGCTGCAGGCTCTGTGCATGGTGCGCCCTTGCGCCATTGGTCTCTGGCTTTCAGGGAGCAACTGTTGTGCAGTCACAAAAACGCAAAGAAAGAAAGGAAAGAAATCAAATATTTACAGGAGGAAAAGTGATCCCACCCCACATGGTACAAATTTAGGGGTGCATTGTAGCTACATTATGTGCACATAGCTACTGAAACAGTTTCCAACAGAATGTTTACACAGTTGTCTGGAAGCATATTGTTTGCCTACTTTTCAAAGCCGATTTATATGCAGCACACGTAGCAGCATGCATGAAATTTCAGACAAAAACACAGATGCATGCAACAATCCCTGGCCAGATCTTGCTGCTCTTTATTGTTTGTTTCTCAGAAATACCTGGGAGAGAGGAGGAAGGTAACAGCCCCTTGCGCTAGGCGCTGTACTACCCCGAACTAAGAGACAGGTGTTTCCCTTGAGGAACATACAATCTCCGTTTAAGACAAGATACAACAATCAAATGTAACAGAGAGCGAGGGAGTGACATACGGGAATGAATAATAAGAGAGTTTATATGTGCCAGCTTTATGCTCTCATGTGCCAGCTAATTGAATACACGATGGAAATAAATACCCGTCTCCTACTGAAGGCAACAAGTTAGCTGTAGTCAGTTGGCAATTTATCAAGAGCTTCACAGAAAAGTTTGTGAAAAATTTGGAGGGGGCCAGGGAAGCCGATAGATCTGTTTGGAGAGGGCAGCCCAGCAAAAAGTGTCAGCGTGGGATAAAGGGAAGGGTGGGTGACAAGGGAACAAGTGGATGAAGGAGATTGGCATCACTTGGGCAGCAAAGCAGCGAGGCTCAGGTAACACGGTTGCTGAGAGGGCAGGATGTGAATGTCCTGGACCAAAGAATAAAGAGCTTGTATCTAACTTGTTAAAGAGAGGATGGGACCAAGAGGGCTGCAAAAGGCAAAAGAGGATGAATTTGTCACAGCACTTTAAACAGACTGGGGGAACAAAGTCGGTGGGTGTCAGAAAAGTCTGGGTAAAAAGGATCAGAGTGAAACTCATGTCACTGCAGGCAAAAGCCATGTCAAGAAGTGGTGTGGAGCCACCAAACCAGTAACAGTTCATGCTAAGAAGCATGGGGGTGAGGTCTTCTCCATGTCCAAGGCGGAAGGAGAGGAGGAAACACCCTCCAACCAAAGCAGAGGTAGTGCCAGCTACAGGAGAGGGGGCAACAGGGCCAGAGGGTTGTGTGAAGAGGACAAGGTTGTGAGCTGTGACCAGCTCAAGAAAACACTTAAATTTTAGCAGCCAGCTCTACTGAACCACCTTCATCCAAGGCCTGAAAGGACAAGTCTAAGGGAAGAAGTGAAAAGATGTATTACTCCTGCTTCTTGAAGTGCCCCTTTGCAGAAGGTCCCTCTCTCCCTGCGTGCAGCCATGGCACAGATCAGAGCCAAGTCTCCCGCCTCAGGTCAGGTGGTGTGAAAACCACTCATCAACGAAATTGCATCAAAGTCCCTGTACTGCAGTTCCCTGTGTCACCGTGCAGACAGATGTCCTCTCCTCCGGGCTCTGTGGCAGGTGCTATTTATGTTCAATATTGTTTATATACCCCAAAACCTCCACGGGGAGATGCCAAATCAATAGGCCAAGAGCTGAAATACAGTCATTTTGTGCCTTTATTTTTCTGTTTTTAAGAGGACGACGGTCTTTCCACAGCTCTGCAAAGCCTCTTACAACACGAACAGAAGCACTGCCAGCTGCCATGGCCACAGGGGCACTTACGTGCCTCACTGCCCACCCTGCCCACCCCCGGGGGTCCCCCACCCTGCCCACGGCCCGGGACCCCATGTCAGCCCCCTGGGGCCCTCAGCCCCTGCCCCAGGGGTGCCGCAGCAGGGCCGGGCTCCAGCTCCCCACAGCCCTGCCCTGCCCGGCCATGGGTATTGCCGAGCTGGGCCCACGAGTGGACCATGTCCTGGCCTGGCCTCAGCCCGTCCCTGTCCCCAGGCAGGTGCCCAATGCCCGGAGCTGGGGCTGCCCTGGTGCCCCCCGGCTGCCCTGCTCCTGGCTGCCAGGCCCTGCCCTGATAGACCCCAGGGGAGCCCTTGCTGGCACCAGCAGCCTGAGAAATATTGGCACAGAAGAAAAATCAAAGGACAAGCTCAGCCTTGCCAGGACCAAAATATCCTGACCCAGCCCCTCCACACAAGACATTTTAAGGTTTTGTAAGTGCAGGGATGTTTCTGCTTTCCTGCTGCTACTGAGCATCTGAGGTCCAGCCTGATCATGTTTATGTTCTCTGCAGTGACATTGTGTGGTCCCCGGAAGAGACGGCCGCTGCTACTGTCTTACCTTCTCTGGGCCATGTCAGTGAGGTCCAGCTTGAGCCCGGTGCCAGGTCACGCCAGGTCTCAGCGACACTGTAGCTGAGCATGGTGGACAGCCCCAGCATTGCCACCTCCTCCATTGACACCTCCAGTCCAGACCAACTGCTCTTTCCACAGGGGAGAAGGCTAGACCACAAGGACCTGTCCCCAGGAAAGACTTGAGAATCACAGTCAGTTCCCCGGGATCAGTAACACACGTGCTAAGATCATCTCCCTCCCTAAGCAGTGGTGAGCTGAGGAGCCTCAATGCCCATGCTGACAGCATTTCTTGGTAATAAGTGGAGAGCTGCTCACCTTGCATCACACACACACAGATATAGAGGGAAAAAATATTTTATGCAGTATTTTCTTCTTCCTTTCTGAGCCAAATCTTTACTTGGGCTGTTACGGATTATACACACGGCAGCCCTGCCTGTGCTGACTGATCAGATTACTGCACCAGCGCCTCCATGGCTTTCAGATTCATTTCACACGTTTCCAAGAAACAGATGCTGATACCTGATAAGTGGCAGCACCTGGCTTCAAAACGTGTCATCAGTTCATCAGCCTCCGATGTCTCGTAACATCTCAGCTTGGTGGAGGAACGTTACCCTAACCAGCTAACATATTTCTGTGCTCCTCTCACACACTTGTTGACATACTGATTCACACCTCTGCGTTGTTCCCAGAGCTGTTCGAGCACACAGAGCCCAGGCGAGTGCAATGATCCTATTTCAAACATTTGGTGCCCTGGCTTCCAGTTGCATCCCAGAAGTTACCAATTTGTCACAAGCAGCTTTACATGACTCTGTAGCACAGCTGAGATTCTCTGAAATATTTTTTTTATTAAAACCGAAGCAATCATTTGCATATGTATTGATTATCAGAAGGCACAGACACAATTGCATAGGTAACAGAAGAAAATGAACCACGTGAACTGCTTTCTTTGTTGTTGTAGATCTCTGAATTTCCATATTTCAGCCTGCTTTCTGACATGATGAAGGCAAGACGTTGTTACAGTGCACACACTCAGAAGCTGTTATGCAACACCCATTAAAAAAAACACATCACATATCCAACTAATTTGACAAGACTTGTGTTTTCCACAAGACCTTTTTAACTTGTTGTAAGACAGAATTACCCAGCAAACAATTGGGACCCTACACTAACAAGGCTTTTAGAAAGCTAATTACAGAATGGCAAAAATGCTGAATAGAAGCACATTAAACAACGTGGCTGTCATTCTGTGGCAATGCATGATATACACCTAAGAGCTACGCAGGGCCAATAAAGTCAACAGAAAGATTTCCATCTGCTTGCCAGAGCACAGGGGAAAGGAAAACAGTGTTTCTCGCACTGTGCTGCCGGGAAAATGGAGTCATGGTGACCAGAAAACATAGCTAGATTGCAGTAAGACTGTTCATAAGGCCAGGTCTAGGTGCAGGGGGCTGCTAGGGGCAGCAGAGTGGCAGAGAGAGAAGCTGGTGAAAGCCTTGCTTCCAGTTTTGCCCCCAGCGTGGCTCCAGGAAGCCAGCCTGACGCTGTGGCAGCTTGGGAGGTGGCCGGGCTGAAGCAAGACAGCTACCGGTGCGGCCCTGGTGCAGCTGTCTCAGTACATCAGCGATGGCGAGGGCAGAGCGCTCTGTCCCTGCCTTGGTGCCATCTCTTCTCTCCCTGTGGTAGGACTCCAAACAGTAAAGTGCATTTCTACCCTCTCTTCTGGAGCCTGGAGCCGGGTACTGCTGCTTCCACCTAACCAAACCAACAGGTTGCTGTCCTCCGATCACGTCTACTTCCTATACTATTTAATGCTTTGATTAAACTCTCTGAGGCCTCAATTCACTCTGATGAATATCAGTGGAAATTTGCTCTCAGTTTCTGGGTGGCTTGCCTGTGTTATGCACACGGGTAATGATCTTCTCGGTCAGTAGGTAGGCTGTGCCTGTCAATTTCTGTGAACAAAATGCACTAAATCTAGGCAGTAAATCTGCCCTTACAGGCAGGACAATTTAAAGCACCGACCACTAGTAAAAATGAATCAAAACCTAAAGAACCCAGCACTGCCAAACACTGCTGCCAGCAATACTGCTGACCAGAGTGGGCAATTCCTTTAAAGAGAATAAGTAATATATAAAACACCCACAGCTACAGTACATCACACCAGATGAACCCGAAACTGGCATTACTATTGTCTAAAGGCGTATCGGAGCTCACATTTCAGTTGCTGCCAGTTTTATTGCTCGCTTATGTCACTGAGATACTAAGGCTGAAAGGTCGTATCGTATCTTAGAAGGTAACCATCATTGTAAACATACAATTTCTGATCTGTGGGGTTGTAATCAATACTCTGGATTGTATCTAACTTCTTATCCATAATGATACTAATTCTTCCTTCTTGACCAGTTGTCGTGTCATACATGTAGAAGATTTCTTCTTTCCTAGTGCTCACTGGCCTTGTGGCGTATAGAACACCACATAAGATGAAAGCATTGGAGGCAGATGGCTTGTACTGTCTTGTCTGCCAAGTATTTATCACATCAAGTGTGGTCTCATTGAGTTTGCTAATCACAATGTTGCCCATGCTATTTTCTGTTGAATATATTACCCATAACCCACTTTCATCCACGGCAAAATCTATGTCTTGCCATGATACACCTGCATAAGAGAAACGGTTACCGGTAGCAGCATTTGGAAGCGTCTTCCTCAAAACCACGGTGTTTGTTTTAAAATCATGCTTCACCATCTGATTTGAACTATGAGCTTGATAGTACAAAAAATTATTATAAAGGGCAGCACCACTTCCTTCCCCATATACTATTCTACGTTCATACGTCGGTTTAAACAGCAGCAAATTATCAAAGGAATTATAAATTCTGTAGTATTCCAAGTATCTCCCATCTGTGTTCAGTGGTGCAACCCAATAGACTTCCTCCTCTGGATTAGAGGGAGAGTAATCTCTACCCCAGGAACCATATTTGTAGGAAGCTCCTCTCCAGTTCAGCTTTACAATATAGGGCTGGCTAACATTCAGCAGTCCACGGTGAATGCAGCTACCTGCAATTAAAGAGGAAAAATTAGCTTTTCCAAATGTCATTAAGAGAGAGTTTTGCGTACTGTAGCCTCCAGAGTGTGCTTACTATGGATTAGCTTGGTGGCAAAGCACAGACGTAAACGCATAGCTTCATGTGTAGAAGGCTCATTTTGGGCCAAGGTCAGCAACTGGATGTCACTAAGTGTTCCAAGCTGACTCAGAAAGTTAGTTAAAAAAAAAAAGAGTAAATATTATTATAGCTATTGGTGGGGTGGGGGTGGAGAAAAGACAGAGAGATCCGTTAGTCCCAGGGATAGGGACATCACGATTAGTGTGCAAAAAAGACGTGCTTACTGTGCTGTTCCAGACAAGGGACAGATTTCTGCTTCTACCCATTTGATGCATGACAGCCTGATGCACTAGGAAATCCCTCGGAAAATACAATTTCAGAAGTATTTTAGGTTATTTTCTACCTCAATGGAACTGAGAGCACGGGAGATGGGGAAAAAAAGAAAGAGGAGCATCTGATTTCTATGTATTTCACTGAGGAGGGGAAGGAAGGAGCAGCAGCAGTACTTCCAGCGTCACATTTCAGATTAGCATTCTGCTGTCAGAATTACAGCTTTACAACAGCGTGTCACAGCCGCATGGTGCCTTCCACTTCAGGCCCTCACAGAAATCTGCAGGCAGTAACAATCATAGCCTAAGAAATGTAGACTGATACTACTCTGAGTTTTCATGTGAGGCAACTCTAAAGAGAATATGACTTCAAGCTGAACCAGAACAGCTGTTTTCCACGTATTAACTATGAAGCCATTTTCAGGATACTGGAAAAGTCCTCTTTTTTTTTTTTTAAATTTTGCTACCCAAAATCCAAAATCTTTGGCTTTTTGCACCTACAGAACATTTTTTAAGATGCGCTGCTGAGCTGAGTAGATTTTTTTCCACGCTTACCAGGAACAAACAAGGAAGCAAAATGAACATTCTATTGTGACAAACATTCTTTGGAACAAAAAAGTCCAAATGAATTTAGATACAAGAAATACTTTCCTTTGCTCATGGTGAATGGCAGTGACATTCTGGTTTCCTGATAAATTCTCAATAATGTAAGTCACTGGTGGAAAAAATCCTCAACTCATGAATGACCATGGGCCCCACCATTGGCAAAAACTGGCATGCTTTTTTCCAAGTTTAAGCATTAGCTTTTTGCCTTACTGACACAAAAGAGTCCTAGATTTTTCATTGTGAGGATATGTTCACCTGACGTAATGGAAGCCGAGATGTCAAGTGACTGACACCAGTGCACAAGCTTAGGGATACTCCGATGCTTCCCAGTTCAGTGGGGTGCTCTAGCAACTAGACAGCCACCTTTATTAAAGATGGGATATAGTATGAATAGCCCCAAGTCTCATGTGTCAATTAATGGATAAATTAACGGCCACAACTGTTAGATGTTAATAATACCTCCCTCAGCACAGAACTCCATGCACCACCAGCTATGGCACCAGTGGTGAAAGTCACTTATTTTTTGAGGTTTGAATACTTTGCATGGGTACTATGCCACAATTCCTTACCGCCTTTATGAAAAGAATGGCTATTCACAAACTCAGTCATATGAAGGAATGTTCAACGTGGAAATAACTTATGTTTTCATTCAAAGAAGAAAGAGAAATAACACGGAGAAAATTTACCTTTTGCCTTCAAAGCTGGCTATCCCTAAGCAAGGCCAGACAATACTTACGGAGCTGAGCTGAAAGCTCCTAAAGCCACTGCCAGAAAAAGCCTAGGAGGTATCTTGTGGTCACAGACATCCTAGTCTCATCCCACAGATAGAGAGAAATGCAGAAGTAGACAAGTCTGAAGTACTATCTTTGGAAAAAGACTGGGAGACATTTGGTGAAAAATGGGCTGTTGCAAATGCAGAGAACTATTTTTCTGATCTGCTTTGCCTAGGGGGAAGGTGCTCTGCCTCTGGGACAAGGAAACCTGTGGCCTGAATGTTAGAAATGTCCAAGCAAGAGGGTAACATTAGTGCTGATGTATAAAGTCGGTTTGGGCAGCGAAGTTCTCCATATCTCCTCCTCTCTCAAAATGCAGTATTTCTCTCCTTCCACTACATAACATCTTCATCCCTTACAGTCTTGTACTCTCTTGCGCTAGTGACTTGGGGGACATATGACTCTGCAGCCTCCTCTCAACATCTATAAGGAAGGTGGGGACCAGCTTTATACTAAATTTATAGCACTATGCTGATCTAAATCCTCGTGTCCCCTGGCCACTTTGGCAAATTACTTGGGGTCAGTATTGGCCATGGGAGTAGCTCTGCATCACAGAGTGCCCAGCTCATGGCAAAGAGGGTCACACAAGTTGTGAACAACCCAGTCTCCTCCCCAAGTCCCTTTTGCATCCTGGGATTCTCACGGCTGAAATATGGGATGACCCTGGTCGAACACTGCTTCCCTCCGTGCCACCAAGAATCGCAGCGAATTGGCATTCCTGGCTCGGAGCAGATGAGCATTTAAGCATGCATTTAAGTGCTTTACAAAGGATGAGGCCCTGGAGCAGAAACCTCATTTCCAAATATAGCACACAAGGAAGGCGCTGCTGTATGGCTGGCCAGGCTGATCTCTGGATGTGGCACGTAGCACGGCCAGTAACATGGCCTCAGCACTTGGCTCAGATGCCAACGTTTGGAGGTGCTTATACCTCAGCTCATGCAGAGGAAGAAAGCTAAGGCAGACAGTGCAAAACAGCTTGCAGCCTGCCAACTCCATAAATCAATCTGAATTGTTTTTTTTCTTATATCCCCATTATGCGTTGTTACCTCTGGCGTGAGGGCTTCTTTCAAGCTGGTGACATATTGAATATATTACTGTTCTTAAATCACAATAAACTTATCTCAGAATTAAATGGTTATTAAATGCTCTAAAACTCTTGATTTGTTTAGAAAAATATAGCACAGAAGGTTGCAGGTAGTGAAGCACTGCTAAGCTCATCTATATGCGACCTCAACTAATTTTTCATGTCATTAAGCAGAACACCATTCCAGATTTATTTTAATAATTCATACATTGTTTCATAAATAAAATACAAACGTGTGTTCAGCAGAGAGACCTTTTTTACAAAAGAAATAATAAATTATTATTTCTTCCCTTAAAGAGATCTCTCTGCTGAACACTTGTTTGGTTTTTATTTATGAAACAATGAATTATTAAAATAAAGTTAGAAGCGTGTTCCGTTTTAACGACATCAAAAATTGTCTGAGGTTTCTACAGAGTGTGTGCTTGATTTTGATTTCCTTGAAAACTCTCACAGAATTATTATTATTTTTTTTACACAGAAAAATCTGTGGTAGTCAGAGGGTGATCTGTCTTCTGCACAGGTTCAGAAGAATTCATTGTTGTTTATTTAATCTAAGCTTCCCTCCCTGTTCGAATTTGTGGTGAAAAAAAATGCACAAAGGAAACAAAGTGTCATGTAATTTTGTAAATATTAGAAGGTACTTGAAATAAATCCATATGCATTATGCAAACTTTCAAGTTTTTGACTCCTTTCTCCACTGTTTTGGGCCACTGATAAATGACGTCCTGGTATTTTTGCCTGCCTTTGTTCATGCTTATATAGCAAATAGTCGAAAGGAGGACTAACACAGGTACATACAAACATACTTCTTCTCCCTGCATAAAGGACCAGTATCTCAGCTGAGTTGTTTACTAATCTTTCTGATTCATGAGAAAAGGAGCTGGAACTTAGTTGCCAGGACTGAGGGGATCCTAACTTGCTTGGCCGATGGGCTGCAGAACTGAGCATGAGATGCATCCCGTCAGGTCTCGCTTCACCCACTTCACTCTGAAGCACTCATGAAGCATGTCACCTTCTCAATCCAACCATACAAGTTCCAGAAAAACTCCAGCAGCTACATCTGATCACAGAAGTGAAGGAACCGCAGTTCACCTACGCAGCTGAAGATCACAAGGTGGGACACACATTAAAAGGAGCTCCCTTGAGGGGCACAGAGACCAGGAGCAGGCTGGTGCTACATGCTTACACCTACTCCCAAGCACCAGATGTGCACACTCCTCTCCCATCAGACAGACCACTGCATCCAGATGTGTGAACTGTTATCTACATTACTATGGCTTGAGACATTGGAGACAGAGCTGCTCAGAGAAAGGCTCATCTTTGCTCCTACTGTCTCATTGACATAGGAAGACCCACACAGACACCTCAGTCTTCACCAGTATCACAGGGCACTCACACAAGCTGACAGCTGCGTCAGAGAAGACTTATGCTGTCAGTATCTAACAGAGGATAAGGTGGAGGGTTGGAGTGCATCTGACCTACCTTCAGGCAACTTAAAATTCAGGTGCCTCAGCTAAGCTCCCTCTCTTGCCCATGGAGACATGCATGTGTCTCCAGGGGCTTTTCAGGCAGTCCTGAAGAGGAGGCACTGGCCAGCTCTTTCAAGGTGCCTTGTAGGCATGTCTCTCTATTTGTGTAAGGATGCATCTATTTCAAAACACAACCCAAAACACTCAAAAAACACAGACGTCATGGGTATGTAGAAGGTAAAACACAAGGTGGAAGTGAAATCACTATAAGACTCCAACAGGAATGCCTGAGTTTCAGCATCAGGCTGCACCAGATCTTCCTCCTACTGAGACCTATTCACCAATAACTTGAAATCCTTAGTTTCTAAATGTATAAAAGCCACGAAAAAAGAAAAAGCTTTGCTTTTTTTTCCTTTTCTTTCTCTTTTTGCCTTTGAGAGTTTCATCTGACTCACTTCTTCCTGCTGCCTCTCTCAGGTCACTTCAGTGAGATGTGACAAAGAATCTGCTACAGAGTCCTCAAAGAACCATCCCGGCGTCTTTTCTCTCTATGCCTGCCCTGATGCAGCCAGATGAGATCAGCGCAAAAGAAAAACTTTTTCCCACTAGAGTGGAAAAATACTTCTTCTCACTAGAGTGGTGAGGGGAGAGAAGCCAGGAACTGCTGCAGGTAGGGAAGCCAGTGATGATGAGGAGGATGACTGACTATATATTTACTGAGCCCCATCTCAGACACTGAGACACCCACCTCTCCAGTTGGAGAGAAAGGCAAATGCAGACCAGCAATTTCTTTCTGCTGTGCTGATGGAGAACAGGCCTGCTCGCTCTGAGAAATACAGCAGCAAAAGCCTTGGGGGACAGAGTCAGAGGGGCTGCGTACTACAGCACTGAGAAGCAAGAAGCTTTAATTAAACTTGCCTTTAGACTCATGGTCTTAGACAGCTTGGGGATTAGCCAAGCTCTCTCTGGTTCATGTTGCCTTCCCAAAATATGCAGGAGAGGAGATGAAGGGGGTAAAGAAAACACAGTCTGAAAACAGGACAAAGAGTCAGTTTAACACAAACATTATAAATATAATATGAACTAAAAGCAGGGCAAGGCCAAATGGTTTGGCAGGAATTCAAGGCATTCAGGCTTGCAGAGAAAACGTATGGAAATTGTGTTCAAATGCATAAATGAGTGCTAGAGAGCTTCAGAGGCCTAGGTGTGAGCATCCATGCAAAGCCCCCAAAATGACCATCTGGAAAATTCAGCTCTTTCACATACTTACTCCATCTCCCCAAGCAATAACATCTTCCTGCTACTACTTGTTTTCATTTACAGTCTGCAGGACATGTAATTGCTCTGCAAAGTTCTCTGCCCAGAGAAAACTTGCTCACTGCCAGGCACACAAAGTCAAAATGTGCCAGTCCTGTGTGGATGGTGTAGTGGTGGACTTGACAGTGTCAGGTTAACAGTTGGACTCAATGATCTTCAGGGTCTTTTTCAACCCAAATAATTCTACAATTCTGTGATTAGCAGGGATCTGAGCCTATGTAAGACCTAGGTTATCTGTACAGCTGGCATCTCTCAACACGCAGGAAACTTGCCAGCCGTCCGCAGTTGCTCTGCCAGTTCCTCGTGCCAGCCTCAGAGACTACCCTCACCCTAATGGTGACCACGACAATACATGCACACACTTCCTCTAACCCCTCTGGCATTCCTGTTGCTGTGGGCAGAAGATAAGCTCACAGACAACACCAGAGGATGTCCTCAGCTGAAGTCAGTGGTGGCAATTCTCTTGAAGCCAATGGAGCTATTATTGTTCATAGCACCTGGGGTTTTGGACTTCTAGGTTACTTTCTGCTGCGTGGTTCCCACACAATACAGCGACATGCAAAGGTGCCTGAGCTAGCTGGCACACCAGTCAGGAATAAAGCAATGCTAAAGCAGTACAATTTCGGTCCAGATGAACTCTGTCCCCACCGTGCCCTGAGAAACAATGCTAAATAATTCTGTTGCAGTCACAGTGCTCTGCAGTTACATTTACCCGTCCCAGAGCTATCATCCTGCTCTAGATATGACTTCCCTACCCCCGCATGCGGCTGCACTGTGAAGCCCAGACCTCCCTTTCCCACTCTGTGAAAGCTCCTGTGTGCCACAAATGCTCATGCCAACCACCCAGGTGTAAAAGCAGCCCCTTCCTCCATCACTCATGGAAGGACACGGTATTCTTGTTCCAGAGCTCAGTACTTTCTCACCAAAACAAAAGCTTGCTGTAGGCTTGAAGAGAAAGAGGCTGTTTCTTTCCACACACCGTCACCCTCAATAAATCAATGAGATGCCCTTCAAATATTTTTAAAACATTGCTATTTTTTTTCGTTGAAACACTTGAAGCCCTTTCTTAAGGAGCAGAGAAGGGCCTTGAGATTTTGCAATGCAGGTTTTTGTTTCAGATTTCTCTGCTACCTGATCCCCTAGACAAAGTGTTACTCGTGCATGCTGCCAGAGAAGTGCAGCAGCTGCCTGCACCGCCATAAAGTCCCGAGGAGATCGCAATAGGAAAGGCTGCTGACCCAAAGGGAAGATTGCATTTCTGCCTCTCACATTTCCAACAAGACGCTTGAACTAGCTGGCACACAGGTGAGGAGAGGTAAATGATGGTGGGTGCAAATCTGTGCTCCTTGCAAGTAGAATACCACTCCTCCTTTTTTATGAGTTCCTCTGGCTAATTGCTAATGTGAAAAAGCAGGACCCTTCCCCTAGGTGTTGTATACAACAGAGCACTTTCTTTCCTACAATACTCTGTCAGAACGAACCCCCTGTGTATAAAACACTCAGGAGATCAACACAGTTTGATAAACCTTCCTGCCCGTTAGCAAGTGGGATGCTTGACCTGGCATAGCAAGAAATAGTGTTTCCTAAATGGTTTGTTCCAGTGTATCTTATCTGACTCTTAAAATGTCTCAGACACCACTCACAATGTGATTTTTCAAACTGAACACACCATCAAGACAAAAATTATTCCAGTTGTAAACTAATTACCACATGCCCTGTGACTGTTGACACTTTTATACAAACTGCACTCTGGAAACCACTGATCTGAGCCCCAGAACATAGCCTTTCTTAGCTAAGAAAATAGTAAAATCCTAGTTCTGCTGAAATCAGTAATAAAGCTCCCACTTATTTCCTTGAGCCAGAAGTTCCCCCCAAGGTTCTTGACCTTCTGATTTAGAAGAATCTTTTGCCTGTGAAGCAAAAGTAATCTTCATGCAAAGCTACCTTCCGGAGCTTGCATGCCAAGAGCCTCAGTACGCCAACTGTTGCTCATACATTTCCCAAGCAGTGCTAGAGTAAAATTACCATCACACAGGTCACTTTCAACGGAACTATAAAAAATCAAATGTGGTCAGAAAAAAGCATAGTTTCCCACAAAAAAAAGGGCAATTGTTTTGAAAAAGAGAAGGGGGTTAGAGACTCCCTTTTCACACTGCAGGTGAGAAGAAAATTGCAACTTTTTTGCAGCTGAAAACAGCTACTGTGTTTGGAAGTGTTTGTTTCCTGCCCTCATTTTCCTTTTGAACCCACTGATGAAACATTAGGAGCTGTCTCCTCAATTTTTCAAGAGCTAAGTAGTATCATTACAATTGTATTTAATATTAAGAAAGAGAAATCTGTGCATTTGCTGTCCTACCCATCTATTATGTGGCTTCTTATCTGATATAAAAGTGAAATGCTTACCTGGTGGGAAATAAGGGGGTACTGTAGTTTTGTTTGTGCTCTCTTCACACTCTTTCAATCGATTCTGGAGAGACACAATTTGTCGACGAATTTCAAGGATATTGTTTTTGTCCAGTGATTCTAGTTCATTTACCAGTATAGTCAGATTTGAGATCTAGAGGAAAAAAAGAGAACATGTTTAAATTTCTGTCAACTTTATTTTACAGATATTTGCAGGCAGGGTTGATCATAACATAGAAGCTGCAACACAACAAGTTTTAATAAATATCCCTAAGAATAAACCTTATCCTACTAGCCTGAACTTTACCTTTCTAGCAGAGGTATGTGACCACAAGAAAATGCTTTAACACTCAGTTGTATTCCATAATGCAAAAAATATAGTGTTACTTTATATGTAATATAAAAATATCCAGTAAGTCTCAAGCAAGCACTAGCTATTATATATAAAAAGTACTTATTCCAGCCTTACAAAAGTATCTGGAAATTTTATTTGCAAAGATATATAATGTTCTCAGTCACCTACTTGATAATCTAGAGGACAATGGAGAAAATTATGTTTCACTTTCCATCTGAAGTAACTATTCTCTCTAGGTGAGTGATTAATTACAATTTTAATAATGTGATTTATAGTCTGCTGGGAAGGTGATAGTCTTTCCCACTTCTTGATTTCATATTGATTGGGCCACTGCCCTAGCAACCAGAAGTTAATTTTATGATTGTCTAAGTTAAAGCACAGAGGTTTTCAAGCTTGGGGGTCTATAAATTAATATTTATTATAATAATTAAATCAGCTCATGTGCTTAATGCTATGCAAAACTGTTAACTTTCAGACAGATAGTTGGCAAAAATAAAGCGGTCCTCATTTATTTTGAGGTTTCTTTCCTTTTCTATGCTCTATATCAAGGAAAAAGATGTTAATACATTTAAGGTCAAGCTTTCTTTTAATTTATGCTGATGAAATGCTAAAATAATTCCACTGGTTGCAGTAGAGACAGGCTACATTTCTTCAACCTAAACACTAAAGAGAGATTAGACTATCTATGTATTTGAAGCCTCTGTGGCTAATGAAGACTGTGGCAATACCTCCAAATATATTTGCTCAACGATGACATTGCTTCCAACAAGGCTGGATTTCAGCTTAGTGACCAGTCTCTCTAGGTCAACGATTTCCACTTTCAGTAACTGGAAGTCCAGTTCCGTGTAAGATACACTGGTCTTCTCCATCTTCTCCACTCTGATGGTTAGATTAAGCATTTTCTGCTGATACAGTTCAATCTTTTTTGAGTACTCTCTAACCTTAAAGCAAAAGAAAAGGTACATATTTAAGTCCAGGTTAGCAAATAAAGCAAGTCTGTTTGACAACTTTATTAGAGTTCTGAGTATCCCATGCATAACTTCCACATGCTTGACGTATATATTCTTCACATAAACTACATAAATGAATTTCTCTTCACATACATAAAAAATGTGAAATTTAACCCTGATTTGTTGTTGGCAGTTCCACAAAGTCCCCTCAGGAATGCCTGGGGATAACTGAAGGCAGACTTTTTCTCTCAGTCTTCCATTTTTTTAATTCTTTGCCAATATTGTCCCTGTGAGATAATTTTATTCTCACTATGACAAGAACTCACTTTGCCTAAATTTTATTAGGAAATCTGCAATGTATGATCACACAAAAGCAACCCAAGGAGGCTGAAAAATGCAATAAAGGATTCCCAAGTTTTTCAGCTTTATTTCCTATTGACTCCCAATCCAGATAGGATTTTTACCCTGTGTACATTTGAATTGTGTCAAAAGTTGGCAGAACTGGTTTGGGGTTTGCCTTCAGGCAGGGGGATAATGTCTAAACACAGTGTTAGAAATCAAATCTGGTTTAAATGAAAGTGTAAAATTTATTGCAGGCTTTATCTAAAGTAATTTACATAGCAGCCTTTTCAGCCTTTCAACCATTAAACCGTTGTCCAGATACATATATTTTCACACATGTGTCTGCTGAGGTAAAGGTCACAACACAAACACTGTGATGCAGAATGTTAAGAGTATGATATGGGCTTGGAACACTCCTTGGAAAATATTAGTTCCTTGAAATTTAGCACTTTGGGAAACATACATGATTTCTTTACTATGCGCTTCATAAAATTCATGTCTGTTTTCCTTTAAATCAATACAATTATATCACAAAAGGTAGGAAGTAGGAATAAATACAATTTGTTTGTTGCACCAGTAGCTCCATATTTATACTCTCAGATGGTGTTTGTAGTCTAAATTCCTCTCTCTACAGCAGTAGGATTTCCATAACTATCACTTCTTTGACTGAAAGATTTTTAGCCCACATCCTCTCAACCATTCTTGTATTCACAGAATCACAGAATCACAGAATCACAGAATAGTAGGGGTTGGAAGGGACCTCTGTGGGTCATCTAGTCCAACCCTCCTGCTGAAGCAGGGTCACCTACAGCAGGC
>Ga0065711_1026455_pt1 | contig 69892 bp, 39 predicted proteins | sample Hoacrofraction12_FD_59098 | JGI IMG/M metagenome (GOLD analysis project Ga0065711, IMG submission 59098) | Hoatzin crop microbial communities from Cojedes, Venezuela - Epithelial fraction 12 v2 (version 2) | ecosystem: Host-associated > Birds > Digestive system > Esophagus > Crop | place... | reverse complement strand
GGGACCTAATAAATGTTTATAAATATCTGCAGGGTGGGTGTCAGGAGGATGGGGCCAGACTCTTTTCAGTGGTGCCCAGCGACAGGACAAGGGGCAATGGGCACAAACTGGAGCATAGGAAGTTCTGTCTGAACATGAGGAAGAACTTCTTCCCTCTGAGGATGACGGAGCCCTGGCCCAGGCTTCCCAGAGGGGCTGTGGAGTCTGCTTCTCTGGAGATATTCAAGACTCGCCTGGACGCGTTCCTGTGCAGCCTGCTCTGGGTGACCCTGCTTCAGCAGGGGGTTGGACTAGATGACTGACAGAGGTCCCTTCCAACCCTGACCATTCTGTGGTTCTGTGATTCTGTGACATTTTCACTCTTGTCTTCCATATCTTGATCAAGAGCTGCTCGTATTTTTTGGATTGAAAGTTCCCCAGTTTCATTCTCACTGAAAATCACAAGCTCAATAATTTATCTGGAACACCACACTTCTGAAGACAGAACAGAAAAACTTTCTGATCCTTGCCAGGTGGTAGGAATAAAGAAGTTCGGAGTTTTTCTTCCTGATAATTTGCTATGACTTTGGCCAGGGGTTCAGTAGCTCCAAACAACTGACCAGCAACAAAACCAGAGCAAGGGGGGAACTCTCAACTATCCAGATGAAGTAGTGCTGAAATTTATCACCCTTTCCAGAATTTTACCAGAAGTAAACTATTAGAATAAGACAGCAAAAGAGAAGTGATCGTGGGAAGTCTCTTCAAAGACAATCACTATCTGCAGACTGCCTAAAGATACAAGTCTTTATAGGATCTAACCTACCTCCATGCTTCAGAGGTTCCAAAGAGATTGCTGTGGGATTTACCTTCTGACAGCTCGTAGGGCGAGACCTTAATAACAGAAATCTTTTCGCTTCTACACAGACAGGAAATACCTGGTCATATTTCCACAACTGTTAAAGGTTTTCCAGTGACCTAAAGTAGACAATTTAGGCTGCTGCCTGCTTCTGCAGGATGACTTCAGAAATGTTGTGTTGTTGGTAAACAGACTTTTACTGTACGACCTTTGAAGTCGATGTTAGTATTTCCATTTGTCCCTGCAGAGATGACAGGTAGCCAATTTCTAGTAAACCGCTTTACCCCCTCCAAGCTGAATTTTTAAATAATAAATGGTAAAATGTGAAAAGGTCAAAAAGCCCCATGCTTTAGGGACTAAATCAATCCCCGTTCCCAATGCTTAAGAGAGAAGATTATAACAGAAATGGGTTACCCCGCATGTACCTGTTGCTGCTTCTCCACTTACGGCCCCCGCTGTCAGGGAGGGAATGATTGAATGAAGGGGCAACAGGACTCCACTTGGTATGGCAACTCTCAAGAAAGGCTGCTTTGCAGGCGTGTGAAGTATTGTTTCACTAACAACTGGCGTAAATCAGCACCAATGACATCATGCAGCCGCAAATGGTGTCCCTCCCTCTGCCTGCTTTCCTGCAGACACACCATCTGTCTCAGTCAAAGGCGCTGGAGGCTTGAGTCGAAGCCCATTGCAGTTACTGGAAAGATTCCCATGAATCTTTGACTCTGTGACTCATCTGTAGCTTATACAATGCACAATATGTCAGGCTCACAAACTGCACTGTGCAAGGCTTAAACAAGACACAAAGCAGCAGCCAGCTCTCTCACACCAATGTACACTGGCGTGTATGATCTGCTGAAACTATCGCAGCTGCAGTGATGTATAGCAGGAGTAGGCAAGAGGGGGAAAAAACTCTGAACTGATACCTTTTATTGAGATGACTTTAGGAGACAAGAGGACTCCCTCAGAGCCAGAGGAACCAGTTCTGTTTTTGTATCTCTGGGGTGATACTACCACCAGCGGGGATGATGCACCTAAAAGGAAAATCGTGGGCCCTGATGCCTGAGGAAATCAAACACCATGGGAGAGGTAGGAGGAAAGAATCTCTCAAGGAACATGAAGAGTAGGCAGAATTCAGTGGCAGCAAATAAAATGGGAGGATGACATAATAATAGCCAGCTATATCTACAGATTCAAGTTGCCTCCTTAAATAAAAATGACAGCACTTTTCTTTTCCATGATTATATAGAGGGACCCAGTTCCCTGCATGGAGCTCCCACTGCAGTCAGCATGAGTCACTTGTGCAGGCTGCTGGGAAGTATGTCCCCAGGGGAGCTAATTGTTGCATATATCATAACAAACTTGCAGAAGAGGTTTTATAAACACCTGCCACCGTTTCATTATCTCCAGTTCAGGAAACAGAACAACAGTCCACCTAAATGACGTGGTATAGTATTTTCCACAGATTCTGAAAGTAAAAAAGTGAAGAGCAAGTCCTGACAACACCTTCAGTTTCAAAGTTATTTTCAGGTAAAACATGTATTTTAAGAAGCATGCTAATTTAATGTCCAGTCGCCCGTAGGAACACGCAGTAGTTAGGACCTCTTCTCTCACTTCACGGACAAGAAGAAGAGAGAACCAAAAGGCTCCTAAGTGCCTGATTTCACTCCTGGACTTGCATAAAACAAAACACTCCACCAGTGCTAACTGTTCAGAGGAACTCAGTCAGATGAGAAATATAAAATATGATTGTATAAAGGCAGCAGAACAGAAAGAAGGTTTTATGAAGGATAATGCTTATATCTTGCAGTCCATAGATTAAAAAGTCTATTGGCCTAAAATTGAACATGGCTAGAAAATAAGTTTATGACTACAACCTGTCCTGTCTGCAAAACCTTACTTCTATTTTTATTATATACTTATGCACCTTTAAAGCATGAGTCTGCTTGTGGTTTAATCAAGATCTTTGAGCAACCAAATCCTTTTATTGATCAAGTACTGAATATGAGCCTTATATGGCAACTGAGATCCCTGTCCCACCATTAGCAATGGTAGAGGCTCTATGACAATTAAGAGCATTTAGCTCTTTCCTCAAGGAACTGCAGTGAAGGGCACCAACTCTTCTCGTGTTTAGTGCTTTCTGCTCCTGTGAAGCAGAGACATAGAATAGACACAAGGTTTATTCTTACTTTCTCATTCCAGGAGACAGACTGAGAGGCTAGAGGCAGGCAAAAGGAAAAGGACTTCAGAAACCATGGAGATAGAAAATGAGGGGAAAATCTCAAGCAGAACACCTAATCCAGAAACAAAATTGTGGGATTGGCAGCAGAATTTTTCTGGATTAGTGGTTATCTATGTGCCTTGTACTCAAGAAATCCCTTCTCCTGAGGGACTTCGCTTGGGTGGGTAAGTGAGAAGGTGTTGTATGAAACTGCTTGTCTCCATACGGGCAGCAATATACTGAGGTAATCACACCTCTCGCTAGGTACAGTCTACTGAAAAATAGGGTTGGGATAAATAGTTACACTCATCTTCATTATCTTGTATCAGACAATGGGGGATAACTAATAATAACAATTATTAATAAATATTAAACAAAAAATTTAAAAGGGAATAGGGATCATGTGATTGTTCCCAGGCTGACAATGTTTCTCCGAGCCTGTCAGTTGTTTTGTGCAGACCCTCCTTTTATACACTTTCCTCAAAACGTGTCAGAGGAAGATGCAGCTACATACCTGTCCCCTGCACAGCTTGTGTTTTAGGCAGTGTGGCCTCACACATGCAAAGCAGTCTTCACTCAGCAGAGCAAAGCAACAGAACAGATCGACTGGCTCAACACCTATTTAGAAAAAAACAAACCTCAAGCTGATCTATTTAGTTGTCACGAGCTTCAGCATTTGGACAGTTTGATCTTTTTAACACTTCATTGACTTTTATACAGTAGCAAATCAATTCAAGAAAGAAATGCAGCAAACATGGAACTTAGCACATAAATGGAACAGAAAATACAGTCAAGGACTAGGATGGCTGCAGATACCACCTTCTACTGATGGTCACTTTTGATTGAGTCACATTAGCTTGAAAAAAACACTGAACTGAACAAAACACACTATTTGCTTTTTATTTTGTCCAAACGTTCTTTGGAGTCTTTCCTATATCCCTATATTTTGACCGTGTACTAGTGTAAATGAGAAATTACTCCAAAGAAATCAATAGATATTAACTGGAATAGGCAAAACGAGAATTAAGTTGAAAAGCAGTAGCTGTCTATACCCTTAGAGCATCTCTAACACAGGAACCTACAGTGTCCTTCCAAACACTTCACGGGTGAGAGTTCCACTCTACTTCCATTTTGTCACAGACTAAGAATCTGGCAAATACAGAAAAGCATTTTCCCAGTTCTAGGAAACTCACTGATTAGAGCAGGCTTGAGTGCAATTCCAATCTGGCTTTCTCCCTTAAATACCAGCAATAGGTCTAAAATGTCCTAATTTAAAAAGATTCCAGAAGAAAAGTTTCATTCTGCACTGGGTAGCAGGGATCTGAGTCCCTTTTTTATATTTGTTACTGCTTACCCAATCCACATACCTTAAAATTACCTGGGAAAGCATTGGCATCCAACAGTATCTGGCCGAACGGGAAGAACTCCAAGTCCTATCAAACGTATAGCACTGGCCGCACCTAGTGTTTTGTGACTGTATTTATAGAACAGGGATATGGAAACATTCAATAAAGGAAAAAACACCCTCTTATTATGGCTTGACCAATTCAGAAATTACAGTCTATACTCACACTGCCTGAAGGATTGTCTGACATGGCCTGTCTAAGGGAAGATGGCTGGAGACAAGTTTCCCCCTTAGCCCCAGTTCTTTTAATTTTAGGGTTTTTTTTTTTGCCTCCAGCTGGTTTCCTCATTGGAAGGGATGTAATGATGTAGGACACTCGGCTGGCTGGGCCTGGCATGATGGATGACGGGACTATTTGCCAAAAGCTTGCCTGCACTGCAGCAGTCTCACAGGAAACCCCTGTGCACGAATGCCATGGTGTGAGGTGTTGCCTGGATGAGGCTTTTCCAGAACAAAGCACAGCATCATGGCTTCCTCATGTTAGGCAAAAATGTATTTGTATTGGAAGGGCTGCAGAGAGAGATGTTGGGAATCTAAAACTATCCTATAAGAGGAGACTAGAACAGATAAGCTTGTTCCGACTAACAAAGTCTGGGAGGGCATATGACTGCTTTCTGGCAAAACATTGGAAGGAAACACAGAGAAAGGGAAAGTGCAGTTTAAGCAATGGGATTCTGTTGGCACAAGAAGACATGGCTGTGAACCAGCCACATAAAAATTTAGATGATTATTTCTACCCGTCAGCAAAGTAATACTCTGGAACAGGCTTCCGGGCAGGAACAGTGCCTGCAAGAGGCCTAATCAGTTTTAAGATGAAGCTTCATAAATCTGATGAAGGGATAATGAGACAAGGCTGCCTACAACAGCAGATTACTGGACACCCTCTTTTAGGAGATCCCTACAAGCGCAAAGCTCCCAGACAAATAAGGCAGTAGTTTCTCCTGCTGTGAATACTTGCTAAACAGTATATTGAGTCCACTAAACTCTATGCACCTAGAAATGTATCCTTCATTCAGGTCTTGGCTTAAAAATATTGCTATTTCAAAGTGCTATATATAAACTGGCCTTTTGCATACATGAGAAAATTGAATGGCATGTTGAGACAGAATTAGCTCAGATTTTCCCCATTTGTATCATCCCTTATTTTCAGATACTTAGATGACCTTATTATTGTAGTTTGTCCTTCCATTATTATTTTGCAAGGTGCTAGTAACTAGCCTCATTATTTCGTGGCTTTAATACAAAACATTTAAAACCTTTTCTACAAAGTGGTAAATTTATTCATGAATTAATAAAGCATGCCATAATGCCCAGAACTGCTCCATATGGAAGAGCTGTTAAATCAGGGAAAGTGTACTACGCTTGGAATTTTGAACCTGTCCCTGAAACGCCAGAGTGGAAAAACAGCTAGGCCAGCTATCCTCAGCGTTGATTTTAGGGTTTTTTTTTCAGAACTGGAGCAAACAATTGGAGATCAGAGGTTTAGTGTGTGAAAACTACCTTTCGCAAAGATTCAGTGTCAGACGAGTCGCAGATCTGTACCTTCTCCCACAATCCGTTCCGACTGCTCCGCTGTGCTCTGGGGCGGCCAGCAGCCAGGTAGTCCCTGCTTGACCAAGACTGTGGGACATGTTGGTGACCCAGGACACTGACTGCCCGGCGTGACAGCTGGTCCCAGCGGCCTGGAGGCAGACGGTCTGACAGGCCCAAAAACGTGCTGGAAGAAAAAGCAACCTGTTGGGGTTTGTTGCGTGTTTTACTGGAATGAACATTTTCACAACAGCTTGCTTTGTTGGAACTTTGTTTCCATGGGGAACTCTTCAATGAAAAGATCACTGACTAGACCCAATATTACCGCTGACTTTGCCAGTACAGAGCAGAACTTAGGTTGTTTCACAGGCCTGATCTTCCCTCCGCCTGCACTGTTTGAGTCTTTCCAATTCAACCTTCATGCTGGCATTCGTAATGCCTTTGTTCAAGAAAAATGACAGCAATTGCTGCGATATATATTACTGATAGAAATGAACTTAACTCCATTTCAGTGCAGCTTTTTGGGACATTTGCTGTGAAGCATAGTACTGCCAAGGGACCCATAAACTAAAGATTGCGTAGGGCCTAGATGCCTTAATGCAGAATCATCTCAGTAGCGCGACAGCAGCTAAGAGCTCTAAGATAATTCAGTAAAATGATAGCATCTTCCTTAGAACAGCTGTTTTCTAGTAAGTCAGGAAGTCTGTCTGGCACAGTGCCACTCTGAGCGGGACGCCTCGCCATGTTTGGCCAGATTACGACTCATCTCTTTGTGCTGCTCTTTTAACAAGAGGAAAGTGGTTCCACTCCCCAAGATGGCCACTCATCTTTGCTGTTCCTTTTTCTACTAAAATTTTACTTTATGAACCTGCTGCATTTCCTGGTGTTACCCTTCAAATCCCCGGTCACCACGGGTTTTGCAGGGAATTTGCTAAATTACATTCCTTTGTAGTCTAGGCACTGCAGCAGAAGTTCTGCAGGTCCAAACCCTACCCAGCTTCTCCCTGACTCAAGCCCATCCTGAACGCCCCTGCTTCAGGTTTGACAAGCTTACAGCTGGGGAGGGGTGAAAAGAGAGATGCTGTGTTGATACACTGTCACCTGGTGGTGAGTACCGCTCCCACCCAGACTTCATGGGAAAATTCCCTACACCATGCCAGGTTCCCAGACTCCTGAACTTTATTTTACGGATTCAAGGTGAAGTCCTGAGAAATATCATTGCTCAAGCTGTGCTCGGGCATTGCTCACGCAGCACCTTTGGGCTGCTGCTTTCTTGCTGGCACTGCTCTTTCGCCAGGTCACCATGAACAGCAGCATCGATTCTCACCACCACTTTTTTTTGCAAATTGGCTGTCCACGCCGCAGAGAGCTCTGCCCGAACCATCAGTCTTTCTGTTACACACCTGCAGTAGACAGGGCTAAACCTGTGTTCGAGCAATGGTGTTTGAGTACTGCCTAAATAGAAACCGGTGCTGCCTGGAGCCCGGCCCTCCCTTCCCAGGGTGAAGTAGGCAGCCAGGCTGCTGATCTGCAAGACGGATCCAACTTTTCAAAGTGATTCTGGTTCTTTTGGGCAAACTCCAGTTGTGGCTGCCGGCTTCCCTGGCAGAGTCCCTGTGCCTGCCCTCAGGAACAGGACCCTTCAGCCGCTGGCTGCGAAAGCAACGCCATCCAGCTTCAGAAGACAACAGCAGACACTAAGAAACACCTTCAGCTGAAGAAGTGCTACTTGCCTAACACGGTACTCTCAAAAGTAGTTCTAGCTCTACTCTTCTTTTCAGGCCTTGCTCCAGAATGTGTGGCTATTCAGCTAAAGACACTGTAACATTTTAGTCATTACATATTTTTCAAGATTTGAGAATGCTGTGCCTTACCCTGATGTTATGCAGGCCTTGAGCAACCAGAGCACAGGGGGGGCACGAAAATGCCCGCCCAAAAATACAGAAATGAAGAATATCCCACAAAAAACAAATGTCACAGTAGGTCAAACATGAGATCAGATTCTGCTCCGCTGATTTACCAGCGTGAATACACAGTTGCAGAGCACTCACATTTGCTACTGAGATGAGGTATGAGAGTACCGGCCTTAAATGTTTCCTCTCTGACTAAAATTCGCCCTCTTTGCTTTTTGTTTGCTAATTAGCAGATTTTAAAACTGAAAATGCAAAAGGAGTGTTGACTCTCCTACCAGCTAAAATATGTGGTGAAAACATGCAATGGTGCAGAGCTCTAACCTCAACATTCCTTGGAAGGGGAGTAGAGAATTCTTTGCAAAAGATCTTGACATTTTGTTTCAGCTGATTTTGCAGCTTGGCAATTTTTCTTCACCCAAGGATCACAGCCCACCACTTGGGGATTGTAATGAAGTATGGGACAATTATTGTTTAGCAGTTCTTTATGTAAAGTATTTCTAAAACTGACGGACTGGCTTCTGCATACACCGTGTAGGAAGGTTTCCACTTGTGGAACCCTTTACAAAGGTGAATTCTTTTCAAATTGCCAGAGATTGTTTGTATAGGAGTGGGGGAGAAAAGAAACAGCACTTCACATCTGAGATGCTGTACTGACCTTAATTACAATGCATTCTAAACACCTTAGCAGACAGCTTTCTCTGTCACTTATACTGGATTATGTCAAACAAATTACTTAAAATTCTAGACTGAACCTGTTACTTCTGTTTTTGTCCCATGGCCACTGTGGATGTTATCTTTTAATCCTTCTGTTCCTCTCTTGTACGACTCTTCCATTAACTTCCTTTAGTGATGTTTATGTGATTTTTACTGTTGTTCAGGCAACCTCACAATGCTTAGCCTTGCCTACTACAAAAACCACTTCTGCAGACCTTCACCTGAAAAGCAAAACATCAGTTACAGACAGTGTTGTTAAGTCCTTCTGCTGAACCCTACAGGGTCGGAGCACAACCACCAGCCTCCCTTCTGACACCGTCCCTTTTTTCTGTCCAGTCAAACACCCCTTCTAGCCAGCCATATCACCACTGAGGTTCATAATTAGCTCTGTGAAACTTGTCATCCAAATCAGTTAACCCCCTGTTTTGGCAACTCATCTACTCCTTGCTGATCCAGATGACTCTTCCTCTGGGTCGTCCAAACTGTCCTGGGTAGCCTTCTTGATTCTTCCTCTTATCATCCTTGACTTTAACCCTTTTCTGTTGCCTCTGGTACCAATTTCTCATTCTTTCTTCAAAAACTTTCACAGTCTAGTTCTACCCTAGCAAAAGCCTACTTTTCTACTTGTATTCCTGCATTTTCACATTGTCTCCCATGCTACCCCAGAAAAACCTTCCTCTTGCGAGTCACTAAACCCATCACTGATGTACTACTGAGTTCCTCTTCAGAAGTGTGCCCTTCCTTAACACATCCTGGTAACTGCAACCCAGTAATAGATGTGAGGCCTATACACATAATTTTTGCCTGGTTGTTTCTGTTCATTTGCCCCAGATCCAGCCCGCTCTTTGAGCTCACCTACCTGTCACCCATCCTGTTTCAGCCTGTAAGTCTCCACGGATGGGGCTGCCATTTTTCTGATGTATTTGTTTTCTCTCACATGCATACACACACGGGCTGGAATTTAAACCAAATCACATCAGAAAAACCTCCTCGTTGCCGTAAGTTTGATAACCTTTTTTATAGGCAGCAAAGACGTGTAGGCAAAGCATTTTTCTAATCTTTACTTTAGAGAAGGGTTGTGAAGAGTTGCACTTGTATCAAAATGCATAAGGGGCCCAAAATTTTCATCATCTGCCCCTCCTTCATCTCCATGAATCTGGCCTTACCCCCAATGACAATATGCCAGTGAACAGCTCAGCACAGGAGTAAAGGTCTTGCAGTGTGGTGTAAGCGAGGAACAGACTTACTGAGCAGGCAGCTGAGCTGTGGCCCACTACTGTCACTGTCAGTGGAGCAGCAAACACGGTCAAAGCTATGCAGCCTTCCTCCTCATCCACCTCCACACGTTAGACCAAAGCTGCATCTGCCCTGCTTCTGTCAAATGGCAATTCTGTAAACCTTCTCATACTCATGGTCTAAAGTTGATCCTGACAGCAAAACCACGAAGTGAGAATCTGTTATCAGCCCAATTTTAAAGCAAAAGAACTGAGCAAGTCATATCATCTTTCTGTCACAGAACTGTCAACAGAAAAGGCTTGAACACAAAGCCTTGCATTCAGACTTTGAATGTGGGATGCTCAATGGTCTCTTCCACACTTGACTTAGACAAGAACTGAGACACCTAATATTTCTGAAACTGCCAATTGTTTATTCTTAGGCCTGTAAAAGTTCTACCATGCATGGCTTGCAGTTCTGCACACTACTCAAGCAGAACATGCACCCACAGAAGACTGCAGAGCAAAGCAGAGAGATCAGACCGGCCCCTGTGCCAACCTCCAGCAAATGCTACAAAACTTTAACCAGCTCAATGACCCCCTGACCTCTCACTCAAACAGGCACCAACCACCAAACCTCTCACCTTTCTCGTCTCTAACAACCTCTGCTGAGTAGGTGCCAAATACTCTTTTAAATTCAGAGCAGCTGCTTCTAATCCATAGTACTTGAAGTCTGTTGCTTCTGTTTCACACCTGTGCCTTAAAACTACTTCCCCCCAGCTGTTTGCTCTAATAAATCACAGCTTCCCACTAATGTGACTTCTTTCAAACAACGAGGATGTCATCAATTTCATTTCTGTATCAGATCAATCTGTTCATGGAGTTCCTCAGCCAAAAGCAGCATTGAAGACATCATGCTGGAGCTGCACAAAACCAGGCAGCTGCCAGTGAGATTGCGAAGGGTGGAGGGGCCTGGGGCAAGCTGCCTGGTGTTGGGTCAGGGAGAGAGCGCTGATGGTTGCTGTGTGGTTGAAAACCTGCAGCTCTTGGGGCTGTGTAAGGCCAACAGTGTGTTGATGCTCATTTCCTAAGAAGGTAGAAAAGGTAATTCAAAGTGCTGGAAGCAAGTCTGGGTGCAGCATTGAAGTAGCTGCTGGGTGGTCCCACAAGGGCTGCTTAAGGATGGGCTTTCATGGGTGCCTCTTGGGAAAAAAGGAAGGGAGCAAGGTATCAACACTGGGCTCTGTGCTGACTGATGCTTCAGATATTTTTTCCTAGTGGTAATGGGATCGATTCATAGCAGGATTTAAGAGAACCCATTTGAGTACCAAGGAATGTAGAGGCTACGTTTTAAGAGTTTTCTTAGTAAAGATGTACTTGAGCTACACTAAATAAAGCTTTTAAATTTACTCCGGCAGTTACATGGATCTCAACTTTTCACTTGGTTCCTTAGAGACACTGGATAAAGCAGGACTGGATCTACCAGGTTTTCTCGTATATGACTGTTGGTGCAAGACCTCTCATTTCTTCTGCTTTTATGTGTACAACCTGCCCGCTTTAATATATTTACTTCAAGGCAGAGGTTCATGTCTCAAGTTTGCTGTGCATAGCCTGAAGCTCTGGTAAAATATACAAGTCTTTTCATAAAAGAGAAAGAGACCCAGCTGTGAAGTTTCAAATTTCAGCGCCTCTCCAATCTTGTAGTTTGGGCTGGAGTTCACAGTTGCTGATCTCCACTTTCCTATTTGGATGCTGTAAAGTAACAGCTGGTCTGTTCTTTGGGACAGTTCTTTTCTGTTCTCAGCAGCTCTGATATCAGATGCCAATTTAAGACCTTTGGGCTTCAAAACAGTGACCTTGTCTTTCACTTAGCCATTGAAGAGTGAATGGTTGTCATAAAATGAAGTAAAAGAATAGAAATACATTGCTAATGGGTGGCACCCATTAGCGTTAGGAAACAGCTCCAGTGAGCAAGATAGAAACTCTCTATCAGTTTCCTCTGCTTGGAAGAAATATGCATTTTAGAGAAGAAAGGGATGAATTTCAAATTTACTATTCTTCAGTTTTACCTTCTTTTAACAAATACCCATTCCTGACTGACCGGCCTTGCAGACTTCAGGAAAAGAAAGTGCCTAGTACTGTTCTCAGTTTTAGTACCTACTAACAATATATTAACAACTCTGATTAAGGATGAGATTTGTTCTTTATTTTTAAATTTGGCTTTATTCTGCTAAGAAGAGTGCAACACAAGGAATCCATATTATGAGCTGAGAGCCTCCGCAACTCATCCATCATGCTGTGCTAGTCAGCACAAAATTAGTTACTCAACATCCTGTTTGCAGTGCACAAGTGAAAAATAAACAACTAATACCTTATTTACAAAAAATGGGCAAACAGCACTAAAGCCTTAATGAATGATTGTTTGTATAAACAACATCCAGACCAAACACTGAGTTGTCTTTTGCATTTTTAGTCACTGCACTCTCCAATCACCTCAGAACAGCTGAAATGCTTTACTAAATTCTATACATAAGAATACTCCTAAACAAGATACTGACTGATCATACTCATTGGAAAATAATTTCAGATGATAAATACACAGATGATGGTTGCAGACTATTAATAGATGATTGGAGAAGAAGCTGACTTTTGTGAATCACTGCAACAAACAAATTTTTGGTCTGTGATGACAGGAAGATCTTCAGCAGAAGATTCAATATCTTGCCCACAGGAAGCACCTGAATAAATTCCACAGAACAGATCAACACGTAATTGTAATCCGATAATTTCTGACCCTCTGCCACTAGATGGTGTCCAGTTACATGAGCTGAATTCAGCTCCATTGCTGAATGCTCGCTCTTCCAGCTTTTGCTGGTATTTTGGGTACGCTGTTTCCCAGGGAGATTTGGCTTTTCAAGTCTTACTTTTGATCTCTGTATGGTCTTTTAAACGGGGAAGGAAGTCTTTGATGTGGATTCTTGCATAAACAGAAGCAATGAACTACAGAGCACCTAACTGCAAGCAACCAAACGTGAGCCAGGGTTGAAGTCAAGCAAAATGGCTTTTCTAAAAGTAGGGGGGAAACGGAAAGAAGAAATGAAACGGGGAGTCCAGAGAGAAAACTCCCTCACCACTGTCCAACCGAGCAAGCAACAAAGATTATAAAAGCCAGTCTGAGAAAAATTAAACCCTTCCTGTGTGTTGTGGAGCTTGGTATGTGGTCTTCTACCTCTCATTTTGAGCTACTGTAGAGCCATACTGTTATGAGGAAAACTGCAAGAGAAAGAAAGTGTATGAGAGCACTAAAGAAATGTGGGATGCAGACACGAACGTGTACTGGGAAAGACCATTTTCTCCTCTGCCTTTACTCCTCTTTTACCCGTATAATTAAACATAAGAGCAAACAGAAAACTGAGTTACTGCAATGCTTCACTCTGTTCCCAGCTCTACTAATAAATAAGGCACCAGGGGGCTTCAGTCATTCATTAGCAAGAAAACCAGGGCACATTAACTCTTCACTTGCTGAATGAATACACTTCAAAGTCTTCATTTAGCAAGAGCAAAAACAATGTCTGCAAGGCAAAAGAGGAAGGAGCAATAGAAAAGGAGTATTAAAGCTCATCTATGCAGAAATTTGCAGTAAAACGACTAGAAAACGTGACTCAAACTCAGTTTTACTGTTTGCATGGCAAATCTCTGAAAGCATGGTTTCATGGCAGAAAAACAACAAAACCCCCTTACTTACCAGTGTCACAATGGAGGATGGAGTGATTTAAAACTGAATAAAAAAAAGAATTCATTTGGGATCTTTTGATCAGCTCTAGTGATAGACAGAGAGGTGTATAGAGCTACCTATGCTGTTTACAAAGGAAACCAAGCCAGTGATGAAACTCATGACTTCAGGACTGTTTAGCTGTAATTTAAGCGAGTTCTGTCTTTCAGCTTTTCCTCAGAGTGATACCTGCACTTACGCACACAAATCACACCCCTCTTTTGTAAGTGTACTACAAATCAGTGCGCCCACCACAAGCAGACTTCACTGATGTCAGTCAGGTTACATGTAGTCTTTCTCCTACAGACCTGGGGCTTGTAACTGCTAGCGTACTCTAAGCCATTCAACAGCTGCCTGACAGTCAGATTAACTCAAAGCAACTCGCATGTTCTACAGAATTACCTTCATTTTACTTTTTTTTTTTTAATACATAAAACTCTAGAATTGCAGCCATTTGGGTTGCTGTAAGGGGACTGCACAGCAAAGTAACAGGGCTGTGGGATCCAGACAATTACAAGCAGCCTTAAAAAAAACCCCAAACCTTCTCTGATGCCCAAACTATTTTCCATTTGAGGCAGCTGCAGCTGGATGCATCTTGGATCTCCAGGCAGCACACTGATCCAAGATACAAAGAACAAAAGATTGTTCTCTTGCACAACTCTGGGAAGCCTCTCAAACCATGAAAATGGACAAGCATCTAAGGAAACTGCACTTGAAGCCTCTCTCTTTGGAATTAGTAATTTACATTGCCCCGTGAAGTGCTGAATCAGAAATTACGGTAACTTAAGTGATCTTGGGCAATTATGCATTAAGAAAATGATACCTGATCCACATACAACACTGGCTAACTCAAGGATGATAAACTGTGTAGTTAGGTGGCTATTTAGCTAATAACACTAATAAAGTACTTCAGGTTTAAAACTTTGTTTGTGGTATGCAACTTGATGATATACCTTGACATCAAGGATTATATTTTGTGACTTGCCTGAAGGCTTATGGCACTCAGCTGTATTTTGCTGCTGAATGTTTTGCTATCTTATGGCTGAACGGACTGCCTTTAAACACACCTCAGGAGCTTATGAGACCAGTGGCAACTCAGAGTGGAACAAATGCAGAATCTGAAACAGAGACAGATAAAGAAAATAAGGTATCTCATCTCCAACATAGCCTTCTGTGATACATGACTAGTTCCACACTCACCAAACCCATTATTATATTTCAAATTGCTACATTAGAATCATTATTTTGTTTGCATTCTGCCTTGTTAGCAATTGCAGTGGCAGAATCTTTAACTTAGATATGTTTCACAAAGCTCCCTTTCCTGTGACAGCATCAGTCCTGGCTTTACTTCAACATAATATAAACCAGTTAGATGAAGGTCCTTCTTGTCCTGATCTTTTGAGAAAATGCTTAGCCTCCCCCCATTTGCAGCACAAACTTCTTCACAGAAAAGTCTGAGGGCTGTGCTCTTGAACTTCACGGTTTAAGACTGCAGCCTGCCAGGTAGCAGAGCTGCTGACCTGATTCCTATGCTAATAATCTCGCTTTTAACAACCTGAAGTTTGGAGATTTTCACGTCCCACTAGTGAGTTTGAAGCTGCTGATACCACTTTGTACCAAATATTTATAAGTAGACATTAATTTGGCACAGAACATCCCTTGACACTGAATGACACCGGTAGCCATCATTGCTTAGTGAATCACATGAGAGGAATGAAGAGCAGACCCAGAAGGGGTCTTACTCATCACGGATGTGGCACTGAGACCCTCACATCCCCTTCTGTACGCTTGGTCACTGCAAGGTCCAAATTTCTGCTGGTGCATACCCAGCTCTTTAGCTTGACCCTAAACACCTAGGCCCCAGCAGAACTTTAGATGAGACGTTTCTTCACCTGCCTTACACTACCCTTCCCAGTGAAGATCCCTCCAAGTGCTTCTGCCCTTCTGTATCCAAAAGTCTTTCATCTGCATTTTGACAGCAATAAGCCTCCCATGTTCACGCCAGTCCTTCTGAAGTTGCAGTTTGGTGGATTAATTCCCCTCACATTTGGAGAACAAACACAGCTCTTGTAATTTCCAGGACTTTGGTCTGTCTCAGGGTTTTCAGCAGAGAGGGGTAGCGTTGCAGCCCCTCCATGTTAGCTCTAAGAATTGAAAACAGGACCAATTTGTTGGTCCTATTTTGTGTGCTGGAATAGGGCTCCTACACAACACAAATGCAAAAGAGCCATGAAGAGTAACATGCTTGCAGAACGACCAGGATAAAAACCACCAACAACCCCCACTCCAAAGGTAAGGTTAGTGTAAGAAACCATACTCTCTATAGACAGTTCTTCTTCAGAACTGCATTCACTATTGCCCACCCCAAGCATTAAAGGCAAAGCCCTGGTCACGTACCAAGACAATTACATCCATCTACTCAGGACTCATCCATCTACTCAAGACCATGTCTGAAGTACATCTGTCACTGGGGCCCTCAGGGTAAGATAAATATTCACAAACTGGAGCAACTCCACTGAAGACCACTACAGAAGGCTAGAGTACATGGCATATGAGGCAAACACACACTCCAGAGGTTCCTTCCAACCTATATTTCTGTAAGAATTTAAATAAGCATAAATTTGGGAAAAAAAAAAATCACGTGTAGTGGTCTTTTTATTTGCCTTTTGGAGGCAAGGTTCTTGGGGGTCATATGTATCAGAGCTGAGGCTTTAGGAGAAAACATTATTCTTGATAAAAATCTGTGAACAATCTCTTATTGTGTGTTTCTTAACTGTTGCACATTTGTTGCTCATTAAAACCATGTCTTAAGGAGATTTTTATATAAGAACATGCTCATGCTCCCTTTGTGATTCTTCATTCAAGTAAAAATCTAGCTGAAAACAAAAAAAATTAAAATTGTGTAATTGCAGGAACATAAATTTATCACAGCACTGGAGAACAAAAATGAAACTAAATTTTCTTGCTCCACTAGTAATAAAATACTGTATCAGAACCAAAGTATAATTTACAGAGGTTTTCAGACCCTAATGTCTTTTCTCACAGGCAGCTAATCTAACAGACAAACTAAGACACGATCAAATATGAGTACTGCCAATTTGTACTTGCGAAGTTTGAATTCCAGGGAACACCCAGTGAGGACTGAGCTTTCACAGGGAGCACATAAATCTGTGGCAGCACCTCCCCTGAGAGAAACAATTTCCTCCTCTCCGTCTTAATCAATGGCTAACATTAAAAACATATTTACTGGCAAAGTCCACATTCTTAAGTTCATAAAATTAATCAGTAAAATCTACCAGATAGAGGCTTGTAAGTCACAGACAGCTAGGGTAAAGCACATGAAGACAGGAATCATCTGTCATTGCTGAAAGTTGCTCCTGCCATGACAGAGCACAGACACATCTATCTGGAAAAGATATATCATGCCAATTTTTTTTTTGGCCCAGGACCAAATAAATTTTATTTAATTGATACTGAGGCCATATCAGACTTCATGGTCTGCTTTATTAGTTGGGTGTAACACAGTACAGGATCTAAACAGACATGCCAGGATTTAGTCTGAAACAACGGTAAAGCAAAACCCACCAGTTCTGCAGGTTAAGGTCAGCTAAAAATGTCAGCGTGGCATGTCAGCCTGCCAGTTGATCTACAAGGCATGTAAGCACAGAAACTGATTGCAGCACATCAGTCTTTCACAGTTTTGAAGAAATCAGTGTCATGGTTGCACTGTCACTTGGGAGCCAAAAGCCTAGAAGGATATTCTGCCTAGAAGAGAATGAAGTTGGCTGTGTGGTTTGCCATTTCCCCAGACGTACAAGTTTGAAAGCACATCATGCCACTGAGCTAAATTATTCATTACAGTGCAATCATTTAAAATTACATGAGATACATCTGCTCAAAGGTTAATAACCAATAAGACAGCCTATAATGCAATGCAAGGGAAAAAAATCTCATGCTTACAAATGCATCGTCCAGGACCTTTGGGTTCAAGCTGCTGGACAGGTTTAGCAGCTTGTTAGCAGACTAGTGCTTTGTCGCTGTTTATTATCAGAGAGCCCTGTGACAAACTTGGTGCACAGTTGGTGTGCACAGCAAGTTGTAGCAAGAGGATCTAATCCTGGACAAGGTGGTGCAGGTGGGCATTAGGAACTGTTTGGGGAGTGCCAACTCGGGAAAGCAGCTGCACCATGAAACGCCGGCAGTGTGTCACCAGGGTATCTGGGGCTGTCTCAGGAATCAGGGAAGCCGTGCTCAGCCTCTGTCCTCCCTCGTGTAGGAAGCTGGATGGGCTGTACTGTTACTCTCTTCTGGCTTATCTGCTTAGGTTTCTTAACCACATAAAGCAGGGAAGAGGGGTGGGAAGTATAAAGCCTCATGCTCTTGGGTTTTGTCCTCAAACAGAATTGGATGTGGGATCCCACAGTTTATCCCACTGTGCCTGAAGAGAGTGCTGTGGTCAGTGGGACATTCTGGTTCTAGTGGAAGAGACCAGATAGGTTTCCAAAATCCACTACAACTCAGCAGCTCTGCATCTTGGTCTCCTTCACCCTATCCCCAGCAGTGTACTGCTGAACTAACCGAAGACCATAAGAGCACAATACTACAACCCCATGCTCATCGCTCCTGCCACCTCTCAAACTTCACACACGTCTGCATCCTCTGCCATCTTCTTCCTCTTCAGTTGCCTTCCACTACAATTTCCCTTTCTCCATAACCCTACACTCAGCTCCTGTGAAGATTTCCACTGTCATCCCCAATGCTGCTGTACAGGTCAGATCCACAGCCACCACTTGGCACACCCCACCAACATCTGTACAGCAGGCCGTCTTCCTCATCTTGAAGGCCCCGCGCTACACAGCTCCTCTGCCCGCTCTCCGTGTGTTCTGGACAGCCCATCGGGTAGGAAATGCTGCCTGCCCAGAGCCAACAACACCACCACAAACTGAATGGACTCTGGTGAACGCTTCAGACAAAGACACCAAAGGCTGAAATACACCATCCTGGTTACTTGCAGGAATGGCAGTCTGTCCCCAGTCATCAACTTCAGCATCCTTCTGGAAACAAAAGAAGAGCATTAAGTTACTGCAGCCCCATCTGCTTTGCCACAAAGCAGCAGGGAACCCCACTCGCTGCATTCCACTGGCCACTGAGCCTTTTGTTCATCAAGCAAAGCTCTGGAGTCATAAATATGTACATTTGCAGGACACAGTGTTCTGATCTTTCACCTATTTTACTGTTATGCTGTCCGAAACTTATTTATAAGATAAAGGACAGATTTTAAGTGGAGTAGAATTTAAAAAAAGGAGGTGATTCAATCACTTAATGAAAAAACTGCTGCCAGATCCCCAGCTGAGAACTTGGGTTCTGGAGGTAATATTTAGTTTTTACAGACAGGCCAAGCAGGGGGCTTCTCACAACTGTAGTCTCTACAGCCATACGTGTTTCACAACCTGCTTATTGTTTTCTTTTTTTCAACAAGTTCTCCAAGCAATAAATCATTAAATACTACACAAAAAATCAGTTTGCATGTAACCATAGGTTAAACTGATGCATTGTGACACTGCCATTGAGGGGCCATTACCCTCTAGTAATCATGTCATTCTTAATTATAGGTCAGCAAGTTAAAAATCTAATACATTGTGACAAAACTGTGCAATTGGAGAACTGCAGAGTAAGCAGTTTGCCAACTTGGAACAACACTGGACAGGATACTGGGTTGCAGAAAGCCACACTGCATTTTCATCATGAGGAGAGAGTTCTTTACAGGCTAAAAATTTAGTAAAGTTAGGGTTTTCAAACACTGTTCAGATGGAAAGGTGGCTGAACCATTCCATTAAGTCACCAGGAAGCCACTACTACTTTCAGTAGATTTCACTTTTTTGCAACTTCTTACCTCACTGATAAACATCACTAATGGTCTTACCATTAAATATTTTTGTGTGTGCTGGAGATCTGAATGGAAGAATTTAAGAAAACATTTAACTTACCTCTGAATAAATCTATGTAGTATTTTGTCTTTTGTTTAGCCGTTGAAGCAATTGTTCTCCTTTTCTGGAAAACCTGGGAATCTACTACTTTTTGTAGCAAAAAAGGTCAACTGTAGCTACACTGAATCTTTTCTTCAACTACCACAGCAGAGACTGACATGATTACCGATCCCAGCCTATTTTAATCATAATAAAAAAAAGTTAATAATGAAACAAAACACATCCTGTTTTCCATTAGCTTTTTAACCCAAAACACAATGTAAAAATATATCTGAAATTTACTTGCTCCTGAGCAAGACTACAACAGTCAGACACTAATAAGAAATAGTCAGGAAGAAGACTGGATAGATGAATTACACCCTGGTCAGCATGAGAAAACCCTGTGTTATAAAGACGCTGTTAACTCTCTAGGATTAAAAGAAGGAAACATAAAATTCACATTTTTATCATTCAAAATACTTGTGAACATTTCACTGAATAAGTATAATAGGCACAAGGCAGACACCTTGAAGTGGCTAATGCGAAATCTTATCAAAGGATGAGATTCCTGACCAGACTGTGATTAAAATAAGGAACTCAACACCACAGCTCACTTTAGAGGCCAAAGATTTAGCAAGATTAAATGAGGAAGCAAACATGTATAGGAATAAAGGACTCCAGAGCGTCAGGACCCAGAGCACACTCCCACTGCTAGCAGCTTAGCTGGCTGCTCAAGGCCAGCCAGTTGATGGAAGGTATGAAGAAAATTTAAAGGAACTTCAGCAGAGGCTCACCCTCAAGCAGCTCTGCTGGGAGGCCTTAGCGAGGGCAACCCTCTTTCCTTCAAGGCCGTCTTAAAGCTGAGGCTCTAACCCTGGTCCTTGCCTGAGATGTGCCACAGCCATGCACCCCACTGATCCAGATCCTGGCCAACTTCCCAGCTTAACTGCAGGCCTGTCTCAACACTATGGACTTGCCTGGCAATCAGTGATCCTGGTCACTGTGTCCAGACCTGATCCTGACCCCGACTCAATTTCCAAACTTGACTTTGGACCTACCTTGTTGCTACAGATTTGGTTTGTGGGCTGGCCCTGACTACCCTCATCGGCACTGTCTGCTGCACTTGGGGTAGCCAAGGTGAAGCCACCACCACTGCTGGCCTTATCTTGCTCAGTCCCTGGCCTCCTTTCTCTGAGGGAACAGCAAAAATCTGATGTTTGAGCTTTAAAAAGTTTCTCGTTTTTATGGACTGGAATGCTGAAGGCTGCTTCAAAGTTGTGCAAACTGCCACATCTACACTGCTGACACAGATCTGCTGAAGCTTCCCCTAATCTACTGCTAGCTACTGTCAGACATGATACCAGAGTTAAAGTCACCCAGTCTAAAATCACTGTCCATAGCAATATAATTTCTCTTTGTCCTACAGACTACATAGGAGCCCACGCATTAGCACTACAAGTTCTGCTGAGGTGTATTTTCCTTTACATCTTTGTCATTGCTCATTGATTAGTACAGAATTAGCTGTCTGGGGTTTAGTAAATTAGTAATTGTTATAATGCACAAAGAGGAATGTTGTGTTGGTCCAAATATAAAGCAGCAGTCATCAGTTTAAAAGGATCAGAACAAAAAAGAAAAAATCAAAGCATATAGTAAAGAATGAACTAAAGGTCCAATTCCCTCCAGTTCCATGTGTAGTGCCCAGCACTGATCAACACCAATCTCCTCCTGTAACGCCACCCACGACCCTTAAGATCCCAATAGCTCTCCTTGCTGCCCCACTGTCCACCTTTCCAGTGGCTCGCTTGACAGGCACGCTGTTCTCCAGTTCTCCATCCACACAGTACTACAGAGCCTTTCACCACCCCCCTGAGGCACTGACATGCTGCAGCTGTAAAAATGGAAGTGTTTAAACCTCAGCATCACCACCTCCAGCAGGTCACACTTCACTTAGCTTCCACCTTGCCCTGCAGGCACAGCACACCCGCAGCCAGACACAGAGCCTGCATGCTGTGGCACCAGCCACCAAAGCACCCCATCACCTAGAAACTCTGCATCAGGGCATCTTTGAGCAGAGGCATAAATTTTGTCCCCCATTTAATCCAGTCCTTGCCCTTATATTTCCACTATCGTAGAAGTCTGAAGTATGGTATAACTGAATTGCATTTGCTTGACAAAGTTAAACAAGAGTTAACAACCAGTAAAAAAATCTGTGTCAGAACAGAGGAAGCTGTATGTTCTTTAAGCACCTTCCTGTATTTGTTTGGAATAGAAGTATCCTACTGGTTTCAAAATACAAAAGCCCCAACAGCAGTTTTCCCCCTACAGTGCTGCATCTTAGAAGAGAATATCATCACTACATACAAGAGTTCGCTAAAATCCAGAACTCCACAGCAAAAGAGATTTGAGACACCACATATCACTTCCTTCTGCAGGCATTCCTTTTTTATAGAAAATAAAAACCAAAAATTTTTATTGACTGTACTGTAGATACCTGTACAGAGTGTAAACTTTAATATTTCACCAGATACGTGAATAATTCTGGAGAAAGTTATCAAGCACCTTCATTTCAACACATTTTTGATATTTACAGTAAGACATACCTGATAAAGTGTATTAATAAAATGAATTAGAAGTTATAAAAGTTATACAAAAAAATCTTCAAAATGTTTATATGCTTTGTTATTTTACGATAAATACACACTTAAAGATGAAAATGTCACACAGTCAGGACTCAGAATTGGCTCTGTTTAAAACTGTTACTGTAGTGTCTGAAGAGCGAGTGAGGAAATGAGGACGTTAGCTTACTCTGATCACGACATCGTGCAATGTGCTCCGGCAGAAGCCTCAAGCCCTGTTTTGTTCTGTTGTTGCAGGCTGGCTTGTGGGTGGGTAAGCTTCCTTCCCAAAACAGAGTGTGGAAGCCAAACTTCACTCCCAGATTTGTACTGTTAATCTGACAGAAGAATATGCATTTTGTCTTTCCATTCCCGCTCCAAACTTACTGGTGATGATGAAAACATCAACTTTGCTTTGATTTTCAGCACACCTTTTTGTTGTTCCTGAACATTGGCACACAAACGGGGCCTCACTACCTTTTTTCCTTCTAAGCACCAAGACAAAGGTCACCTTTCCAGAAACCAAATTTTAACTGCCATGGTTTCTTACTGTCTACAAAAAGGCATGGCATGGTTTGCTAAAGAGGAAAGATTGCCGGGACAGAAATCAAAGACCACTTTCAAGGCTTATAGAATCAAATGCAGAAATATTATTTTAAAAGCTCTCAGGAGACAATTATAACTGTGTGTCTCTAATACCTAATGCCTCCAAATGAATCAACATCTAGCCTTTGATGAGCTATCAGCAATTGAGATCTGTATCCAAAGTTTGTTTATTGGATTTTAGGAAACCGCTCAGGAATCTGCCTCAGACAGAAGAAAAATAAATCTCTTAAAATCCAACAAAAACTTCACATACATCCACTAGGCAGTGCTGATTATCTATAAAGAATCACGTGCTGTAAGAAAGGATCACATGAGCTAGGGTGAGAGCTACTCTCACAGCACGCAAATAAAGTGTTTTTGTAACACAAGAGTCAAAAGCTGAGATTCAGGTTTTGGAAGTGGAAGGACTGGCAATCGGAAGGAATGCGGTTAGGCACTAAATTTGTGATATTACTGGGTGTTCCCACTCACGTTTATTCATCCTTGGGACCCCCCTAGTTGCTCCTCAGCTAGAGATATGGCCCAGCCACATATATGATGGGCTAAGCATTCCATTATGCAGATAACTGCTGCATACTCTGAGGCAAAACCCAGTCTCAGGATTTGAGTCGTGCCATCCTCTTTACTCTGCTTGCTATTTGTTACCTTAATTTTGCCAAGAGACATGTCCTCCTAACCCAGCACAGGTGCAACTAAGGCCTCCACATTTACCTTTAAAAGCAAGGAGATAATATTAAAAGGAAGCAGATGCCATTGGACCCAACCTGGGCAGCTCTGTCTTGTCTAACTGCTCCAAAACAGTCATTGTCTGTGTGTGTGTCTGCATATGTGCATTGTGGCTTGCTGTCAGCAGAATGGAGCATTTATCTTTAGGGCCTGATTGTGTTGATAGGAGTGAATCGTTTACAGCACATTACGAAAAGGCATTTGCTGCTCTAAAGCTTATTCTAATGCTCAGTTTCTTTCTATACAATCCACTCCAACAGTGTTGTCAGGGCAGCGGCAAGAACGGCCTCCTGGGGTAGCCAAGCAGAGGTGAGTACAACCACCGTTATTCACTGTACAGTAGTTATGTCCTGAAAAAGAACAGAGATGTAAAATGTTAAAGAAAAACAAAAGCAAACCCACAATAAAATCCAAAACACATACATACAAAAGTGGTGCAGATTTCATGACTACGCTAGAGAAATAAGCCATAACAAGATTGAGTGTGAAACAAAACTATACTTTGGGGAAATAAGAGTCATCATAACCCTTGTGTCAGCCCCCGATATTCACCTCAAAGAAAGATCAAGATACTGGGACAGACCAGGAGAGGCAACATGAAAAAACTGGGCTGTTCCTGAAATGCCCTTCATAAATTCACCAAGTAGTCACAGACATTAGAATGAAGAGACAGTGAGTGAGGAAACACAGGAAGTGCAACACATGGGGACAAAGTCCAAAATGCTGCAGGACATCATCCCTGGACACCACCCACTACAAAACCATGGAGGAATCACTCATGACAACAAAAAATTTGGGTGGGTGGAGAGGAGCACGTGAATGTTGCAGGGTAAAATGAGAAAGACGACAGTGCCAGAAGCAGTGGATCTGAGGGGAAAGGCATCCATCCCAGAAAAAGAAAACCACCTGAAACAGACATCTGATGAGAAAGCAGTGATACAGTAGACATCTGATGAGAAAGCAGTGATACCAAGGTTCTGAACACTATAAACATAAGCATTTACTCAGAGCACACAACGTTGATTTGTTTTACACTGTCTACCAAAATGGAACTGTGAATTAGCTAGTCATAACAACAGAACTGATTCCTCAATTATGACATTTATATGCATTTAAGCTCTGAACCAAGATTTCAATTAAATCATGTTTTTTACTATACATATTTGAAGAAAAACTATCTTATGGGGTTTTTAGGCCTAAAGTCAAAACATCACAACTCCTATAATTCCAGCCACGTCGTAATAATAAAAAAGGGAACTCTTCTCCTAACTGATTTGCTAAGAACAACACAACTGAACAGGGATACTGCTTCACAAAAAACATTGTTATTTCAAGAGTACCAACTTCCTCTCTTCTAAGCTTCACACAGGGCTTTTCAGTAACATATCTAAAAAACTTAACACTCAATGGAGCAGGAAGACCAGCCCAGCTACTCTACCACCTGCTGTTTTCTGAACATTCCCTTCTTAAAAACACTGGATCTCGTTCAGGACATCTGGAAGACCATGACATTTCTGTAGCTTAAACTTACAAATAAGAAAATAAAGCCCCAGCCACGAATATAGCATTCGGTTTAGATGATGGCAACATAGCAGCTTTTGCCATGTCAGATCCTCATCTTCATCATACACTTGTGCTTTCATAAAGGATAGAACAGGCCCCTTCTTCTCTCCCTATTCTGGGTTCATATAGCAACCACAATAACTGCTTTTATGAAAAAAATTTAGGTGGCTTTTAATTTCTTAGTCAATGGAAATCTAAGCACTAACCAGTTCTTCACTAACTACCTAGATCAGTTGGCAACCTGTCAATGGGAGCTGCTACTAAGTTCATTTATGCACTAAGATGTAGCACAGCTGTAAAAACTTGAGAATCATCTGAATTACCTCCTGGGCACTGAGCAAAGGCTGTAGTGATTCCATAGAGACGGGAGCGCTTGTGAGGCTGGAAGTTATCCTTTTCCGTTGAAATTGTGCGATCCACTGCTACAACAGCATCCCTGCCATATGCAGAAGAGAATACACAGAAGATGACCGCAAAAGTACAGGGGAAAATAAAACAAACAAAAAAGGGGGGGAGAAATCTGAAGTTGCTTCTTTTTTTACAGTTAGGAAGTGATGTCAGAAGAAAAATCCTCCAAGACCTCATCTTTGCTGGACAACTCAAATATGTCATAATTTTCATTCTAGGCGGCTATGAAATTTAGCAGCGAGCCACCTTATTTTAAGTTACTTTCAACACAGGACAGTGTCCCTCTACATGAACACATCCATTCGTAGTTTTGACACATTCTCCATATTCTGCCCCTCTGACATTTTCGGTGGTATAGCTGACATTGCAGCTATTATGCATGATTATGGACAAAGCTGTATTTCAGGTAGGGCCCGATATCCTGAAGGAATACAGCTAGTCATAAGCATTTTTTTATTCCTAAAAAAAAAGGGCAGCCAACTGACAGACCTGTAACACAACTGTTTCCCATTTTTACAAGCCTATTCTAGAAGAGCACTTCCCAGCTGTTAGGTTCTAGCTTGGAAATCCTTATACACATGAACAGCACTTCCTGCTGCAATTGAGGGAGCCATTTGCGTGTTTGCAGATAGAGCCCAGACAACCATTTATGTCAAGAAAAAATATTTAAAAATGCATGGACTAGATTTTTTTGTGGAAAATATAGTAAACTCTAAAGTCTGGATCGTATGACAATGTTTTAGATTGTTTGCAACAAAGAAAGCGTCATCAAGACAGTAAAAAAGCTTTTTCTTATTTGTGCTTGAACATTCAAATAACGTATCACATAGAAGTGATGAATGTCTGCCCTCTGCAACGCAGCAAGTACAGCCGTAAGCGAAACATGTCAGCTCCCACGCCTTTCCCAGAAATGTTCAGTGATAAAAGCATTTTCTTAGAGGACAAATAACTCCGTTGAAAATGAAAACTCAGTTAACTGGCAACATCAGTAGGTCAACTCTACAGATCTACTCCGCCCTGCATCAGCTATTGCCAGGAAAGCGAAAAAACAGGAACGTGTGAGAGGTCAGACATGAGAAACGCAGTATATACTTCAGTTTCTACCAGGGAGAAGCACATCTTAAAGCACTCCATAATTTCTTTAGCAGATAACATACCTTCTCCAGTCTGTGTAGTATAAATTCTTCCCATAGCTTGTAACACTAAAAGGATACTGAATTCCTTCAACAACCTTTCGTCGACCAAGCTGATTAGGGTTCATGCATTCCAGCCTCTTGGTACCTGGGTGCAGTGAAACAATTAAGCCTTTGAACCAGAGCAAGAGAGCTCTCATGAGGGATGAAGGACAAGCATAAGCATGCAAGCATGAATGGAGTAAAACTTCCTGAAAGTCTTTCAGTATGCTGCTTAGCCAAAGCCACATCTCGGTGCACGACAGATATTGGGTGGGAAAGTACTTTGGTGCTGATGCTAACCAGCACACCACCTAACTTACAGGAACACAGATGTCTAGCCATTGTTCATAAGCTCATAAGATGGCCATTGCTCATAAGCAGAGATTCCTGCTGCAGATACCAGCATCCTGAGGCTGGTGTGGAAGCTGACAGAAGGTCTCCTCCATTCTGGAGGGATACTTCAACCACTAACCAGTTCCTCTTCCTCTGGAAGGCATTTTTGCAAAGTTAGTTTGGTGAGCGTGCTCCCAAAATGCCTGCTGGGCTGGACCACAAGGGCTAGACTGCAGGAAGAACAGCTAACTTATAGATGCAAATAGGATGCAAAAAGTCTAGCTGTAAAGCTACTACATATGTCAGGGACACTGCTAGTGAGTGTAAACATCTGTAGGTTCCTCTTCAGTAGTAGGTTTCAAAATAGGGTAAAAGGAGAAGAGACAAATGCAAGAACAAGAAAGGAAGAGAGAAAAAGAAAAAAAAAAGCACAAGGAAATATATTCAAAGGTTGGAGAAAGCATCTTACAGAGAAAAAGAGAGCTCAGTCTTTTTAGTTTATCAAAAACTTGTGTCTTGAAGTGTAAAAGCACCTGCACAGGAGGAGATCTCTGGCTGAGTCTACAGGGGAGAAACACAGCAAGATGGAAAAAAGTTCAAGTCAGAATTAAAAGCACTTTTTTTTACTGGTAGGACACTAGCACAAAACTAACAATGGGTTGGTGGCAGAACCTTGATCTCTCGATTTTTAAAACTAGCATAAATTGTTTTTTTGAGACTTGCTTCACTTCAATATAAGCCAGACTTTGCCTAAGATTACAGGTCTTCAACCAATAGTGCCGGGATGACACTGTGTAGGGCCAGATTAGATGAATTAGTATTTTTTCCTGGTCTTAAACTTGCAATTTCTTCTACAAAGGCCTAAGCACTACCTAGGGAGTTAGACAGCCACGTACAAGACACACAGATATTAACCTGTTACTTTCCTAGAAAGTTTTGTGACCAGAACTGCAGTCTTTCATCTTGCACACAGTCTCATGTGAATGCTACAGTGGTAGTAACAGCGAATAAATCGAGAGATCATTAAAGCCAAAAAGAAAAGCATGAAGTCCAAGATGCATCCCAAAGAGCTACAAACATTATTTGGCTGTGCATAGTTTCAGGATTGGACATGCTTATTCTCCTACTACTATGAAGAAAGATTTTAGCACCTCTTTACCTGCATCTACCCAGCACAGCATTGAGGAATAAGGATCATATGTCAGCCCATTTGGTAACCCAAGGTCATCTTTAACAAGAATTCTTCTGTTTGTGCCATCCATGTATGAGGTTTCAATTTTAGGAGCTTCTCTGTTCCAATCAGTCCAGTACAAGTTTCTTAAGAGGAAGAAAGAGGCAAGAATTAAGACAGTGACTGATCTCAAAAAACTGTAATTAAGGAAAATGCTGTGGACACAAAAGTAACACGCACACACCCTAAATCTTAACAGCTGGACTCAACGATCTTAAAAGTCTTTTCCAGCCTAAATGATACTGTGACTGTATTGTACAATTCTAAATAATTTAAATAAACAAGGACCACATTGCACTTCTATATAGAAGTAACAAGAGTATAGTAAAGATGTAGCAAATGTTGTATGTCCATTGAAAACGAAAAGCAAGCACACACAAGAAGAAATGTTGTTTAGTTTACATACAAGATGCCAGGCAAAAAGATCTCTATTTTAACAGTTCTGAGGACCATTAAAAATGTACATCCACAGTTCTCCTCCTCATCACCCATCATGTCTGCTCAGGTTAAGCAGCTGGAGCATTTGGCATACATTTGTGGGGTTCATTCAAAACTGCATCTTTCTTTTCAGTGCACCAAGTAAGCAACGTACAATGGAATCAGTAGTTTATGGTCAGGGGAGAACCCCAGAGAGCGCCATTAATTCGCTGATGCTCTGTTTTTAGTGGTCAATTGTTAATGGTGGTTTCTCTTCCTTGGATGCACTTTTATGGCTGAAAATTTACATGACCCCTCAGCGCAAGCACCTTTGTTGTTTACTCCTTAGCACACAAATACATGCAAAACTCTACTAGTAGACAGAAGTCTGTGCTGCTTGACCTGAACCCAGAGCCCTACTCCATCCATGGGGTTCTGCAGGCAATAGAGGTCTCTCCTCAGTCTGATTGCACTTGTGCCTCTCCCCTTCTCTCACACCACAAAGTGCATTCGTTTTTCCTTATTAAGCTGTCACTTGATGTACAACCATGGATGTTTTCACCCTGCTGTTATGTGACTATTATGTAAAAGTTCATTTTATGTTAAAGGAATTAGAGAAGTCAATACCGTTACTTTTTCATTTAGTTTTGTATCATTCAAATTTTCATGGATCACATGCATTCTTTTCTCACTACAAACCTTGTTTGCAAACATCTGGAATGAGGATGCACCTTCCAAAATACTCTCCCTGAGTAATATAGTACTTTTGCTTATAAATGAATTCTCACCTAAAAGCATTCCAAATGCCTATTATATCAATTAAGCAATCATTTAGTAAAGCTTCCCAGCAATTCAAGACTGAGAAGAAAGCCTCTTTGCTTCTGTGCTTCTGAGTCATTTGACTGCAGTGTCTGTTCTCAGTGGCCACACTACAGAAAGTTGTGCCAGGACAACAGCAGGCAAGTTCAGACATTAATGAACAGACATGGAGTACTACCATGGACTCTGCAGTAGTTTTAATTTTCCCTGTATTTCTTCCAATATTCAGAGACAAAAAATGTCACCAGATCAGAGACTACATAAAAGTATGCACATACTTCCATTTTTGCAGGCTGGAACCATAACTTGAAAACATTTACACTTTCCTATTGACGCTCTGCTTGGCTGTTTCTGTGACTGCAGCTTACAGGCTTGATTTATAAAGTATGCAGTCATCTGCATCTTCATGTAGAAGCCTAATATGACTTTCTCACGCAATCAAATGACAGAAGTGAAAATGATGACAGAAGAGACACCATGGAAGTTTTCAAAGAAGGAACATTCTACAGGAAGAAGGACTGTAATGATGGAAACAAAAATATAAGATTGATTAATCTAGACCAGTTATCTTGCAAAAAAATTTTTTTTTTAGGCAAGGGCAATGCTTGTCATTCTGCAAATAATATACTGCAAGCAAGGTACCAATAAGTATTTCACAAACCTCTCAACAAAATACCACAGTATTACCTAGCAAGCATTCTAGAAGTTTTATTTGTTGTATACCACTCAGACACAGGGCACAAGTGGATTGCTCCATTTCTGTTTGTTCGTTGTTTTAGGAAAAGGTAGTCCCATTACTGTCTACAGACAGCCTAAAAACATAGACTCAGAGAGTATGCTCACATTAAAGGAACAAACAAAAAACACGCTTTGCACATGTCTCTTGACAATATATCCATACCCTCTCATAGGATCCGCAACAATCGCTCTGGGGTTCACCAGGCCACTGTCAAAAAGGATGCGACGCTGACGCCCATCCAGCCTAGCCACTTCTATTCTATCCAGTTGAGAGTCAGTCCAGAAGATGTTGCGACCTAGATGATCTACAGCTATCCCTTCAGGGCTTCCCAAGTCTGCAGCAGAAAACAGAAAAACATGCCTATGCATTATATTTATTTCCAGTACACAATGTCAGCCTCATAAGCATAACTCTTAACTGAGATAAGTTTTCTTCAGATTTCTGGGTGCAGTCCAACAAAAACTACTTCATGTCTGTTGGATGAGGAATACGCATTTTGCCTTATGAAGTTTAAATACACAGAACTTTTATACATACATAGAGCGACAAATTCTATGAGGAACCAGCTCATCAAGCTTTCCTTGAGGGGTGGAAACAGAAAAAGAGTTGATAGCAGAGAAATAAACAGTAGATATTCTCAGAATTCTTATTCTACCCTCCTTAGCAGGCCAAGATCTAGAAAGGATTTTACAATTCTTAATATTTCCCCTTCTTTAGTACTGGCATACATGGCATCCCTCTGAAATCTGGATTTATGTTAAGTTTAGCCAAGGCGTTACTTAAAGATAATCAATCTCAAAAGCACTAGAGATAATGATATCAGCTAACTGATGGAATTCAAACCCAGTTCTTTGTTTTTGCAGAGCAATCCTTTTTGGAACATGTTTTAGTACTGTGTGTGCACAGTTTTTCTTGGACAGTTAGTTGTTCCAAAAGCAACAGGAAATAGGAGATAATGACCTTACTGCTTTAGCATCAGTAATTTGTAACTCAGATGAAGGATGCAGAACAAATATGTAGCACTCCAAGGTTTAATTCAGCCACAATGAAAAATTGCTCTATACTTTTCAAGGTTCACACATCCATTGAAAAAGAGCAGGCAGGCTGTGTGGGATGTAATGAAGCCAAAGACAGGTACAATTTTAGTCCAATTTCAGTTCCAAAAGAAAAAATTGTACATAGTCACTCCCAAAAAGTGGTGAAGTGACCCTTCATACCAGCCAGCTGTTAAAAAAAACAAACAACAAAACAACCAAACACTTTTCAAATGCAGATCCACACACCATGTGAATATCCAAGAATGACAGAATGTGGCCCATCAGCCTTCTATTAATTCTCAAGTTTATTAACTGACAGCCATTAAACAAACAGTATGAAACACAGCCTTTCTGGAGAAAAGGTATTTGGTCCAGAACACTGGCTACAACTGTCTCAAATTTGCTACTGTGACTTTGCTGTGAAGAATAGCTGCATAATAGCCTCAACAGCCTCTGCCCTCTCACACAGATGGATTACAGTTACCACACTTAACCTGGACACATGGCATTTTGGATGTATATTCATTGCTGAAGAGATGGAAAAGAACAAATACGATGTATCTCACTGCTTCTGACTCACAGCTCGTACATGGGGAGGCCAAGAGAGTCAATGTGAATCAGCTATCTCTTTACTCCTCCCAAAGGCACTTGGGCATACTTTAACTTAGTTATACTGACTTCATGTTACTACTAGTATTTCTTCAAGTGCCTCTGTGGAGCTAAACCCCTTACCTGCAAGAAACCACCTCACATTTACCTCAGACCCACAAATGTTCCTACTTGTTTTCTTGCTAATGGCAGAGGCTGCTGAATGGCTTCATTTTGAGGTGATGGTGGTGACAATCCCCAGTCTCTGGGATCAGAATAAATGACTGAATGGCGGTGGAGGAGCTCCCAGCCTCTTTTAGGAAACAGAAGAAGGTAGCAGGCAAAAGATCTGCTGCCACCGATTTCCAGGAACTCCTGTTCCCTGACTAGTTTCCTTGCTTCAGCTATATGCCAGGAGATTTAAAGAGTTCTAAAGTAAGTGTCTTTCCTGTCTGGTTGACAATGAGCCAGAAAAAACTATCCCCTGTGGAGGGGTAAGGGCATATGTGGGCTTCATGTATCACCAGTCTTTCCAGAGGCACAAATGTGTTCCTGCTATATTGTCATCAGATCTGACACAATCACAGGCTCTGTCCCTGGGGGCAGGCCTTGTACAGCCATGTATGGCTGATATGACTTCAGTAACTACAGCAAAGAAACGCTCTCCTTCCCGACCCGTCTCCACAGCTGCAGAGCTCAGAAAGCCTCCACAGGCTATACAGCTGCAGGGGTGGATGAGAACTGGATAGGGCTCCACAATAAAACACGTTTCTGCAAAGCAACACAACTTGGATCATGAGAGATTTAACAAACAAAAAGTAGTGCATTCCACAAATTGATGTGAACTGAAGAAAGCAGCTGCAGCTCACAGGAGCAACAAGGCAAAGATTGAAACAAAACAAAGAATTCTCATGAGTCTTCTGAGAGGGAGGCATTTTCCTATTCTCTGAAATTTTGACGTTTCTGTTTTGGTCAGCACAGAAGACATCCATTCAAATACGAATATTCAACCTTATTTTGTTCTGACTCCTTGTTGAATAGCCCGTTAGCGTACAGAAAGTAAAGTGCAACATTGCTCAGCATCTTTTCAGGAATGGCATTCACTTCTATGCAAACAACAGACAACAGAAATAATGAGATGCCTTTACATATACAATTTTTTTTGTAGCAGACAAAAAACATGAGGTTTCCATCTGGCACTGAGGAATCTTGAATTATCTAAAATAATAAAATTTAGTTGAAAGCCTGCACAAACATTTCCGCAATATTTTATACACTGCAAGATTTTTAATGCATGTACACACACTCTCATTAGACAAATTCATCTCCATATAAGGTTTTTAGCAATAGTAATTCCCCTTAGCTTTTGAACTGCAGAATCTGAGAAAATACTTTAATAGGAGAAATTAGAAATCTTTTCCCCACAGAATTTGTAGTTGTACAGGCACATGCTTGCATTACAGATTAGAGACCTTTTCAGATTAAAAATCTCAGGATGAAAAAGAAGTCTTACAAATATCTCAGCCACCAAGCTGCACAGAAATATGAAGCTTCCTAATTGCTGTAATGGTTAGAGATGGCCTTAAGCTCTCCCTTTCCCTTCCCAGGACAACAGTAGGATCCAAGCCACCCCCATTTCTCTGCTGTCCCTAAGAGCCTGAATGGAGTCCCAGCAAACTGGCTATTCCAAAGCACAAACTCCAGGTAGAGATACTCAGCACATCCAAAGAAAACTAGAGCAAATTCATTGCAGAGTTTTAAAACTGGTTGATCATTTTTCTAAAATAATTTCCAAAATTTTTGTGACAATAGTTGCAACATATCCAAAGCAAGGACAACCTCCTCCAGTATGTTGACTTCACAAGTGTTCTAGGATCCTGAGGACATTCGTACTCAAAAGGTGCCTCCAGCTATTTTTGTTCTCGGTTTTTTAATGCCTCCACACTCACTTTGTTCTCCAAACCTGTCCCTCCCCTCCATTAAAAAAAAGTTTTCGTATTTGGGATACATGGGCTTATACTTACCCTTCTAATGAAAATGAACATGGACTGCAATCAGCAGCAGAGTCTTGGGGGAAAGAGTACAAGAACAGGACATAAATTGTATAAGCACTAAGCCCACAATATCCTCTAGTCCAATTCTTGAATCCTTGAGCAACTCCAAGGGCAAAAACAGAACAAGGTGACTTTACTCCCTTTTATTTTACAATCTGAGTGGCAGGTATGGGAAGTCAGAGCTGAAACAGTTTCTAACCACCTTTCAGCTGTTTGATGCCCAAGCCCAGAAACAGAGAGCAGGGGTTCTCCTCTTCAGTCTCCCTACTCACCAGTCCTTTCCCAGCAGAGCAGGTAGCTGACAGGCAGACAACAGGAGAGAAAAGGACTACACATAACCAAATTCTCCGCTAGCCAGTGGATTGCAGACCTTGCTTACCAGAACAAAAATCAAAGAGCAACACCCACAGATGATATTCCATGCGAACATATAAGTGCAACTCTTTAGTCAGCTTTAGTTTTGATTGTGTTCAATATCCATTCAACAGCAAATTGACAATCCATCATCCCATTTTCAGACCATACACACAGTGAAGAATGATGGATCTACCCCAGCACACAACCTAGGTTTTAGTGATAACCTTCCCTCTTCACATATTTACATCTTGTAACCATTGCATCATTGTAAGCATGGATAACATCTATCTACAGGAGTGTGAGCTTAGACTATCTATGTGTTCCATTCCTCATGGCCAGGGACATGGGACCTTTTCAGGAAGTATGCTGGACCATCCCTTCTAATCAGCACGGTTGACAAGACATGACTATAAAGCATGCAGGCTACACAAAGGCTGCCAGGCCGGGCACAGCATAGCACAGCCCATCCGCAACATAGGAAAGTGAGGTCCTGAGTGCACTGTAAAACCCCAGGATGTCATGACCTGGGGATTTGCCCTGGGAATACTAGCTGTGCTGCCCCACTATAGCGGCAGCCCTAAGGATGCCACCACAGATGAAGAGCAGGAAAGGCCTCAAGCCTACCTCAAGATTCCTCCCCAGCAGTGACAAAGCATCCAAAGGAGGTTGGTTTTTATCTTTGTTAAACACAGCAAGAACATAAGCACAGCCTAGGACTGTAATTGGGTACAGAAATCCTCTAAACATTTCTGTGAGAACCTGAAACACTGTTCAAAGCCCAGATCGTGAGGCTCTGAACCCTGCACCCACCAGTGCCTTGAAATATGCTTTAAAACCATCACAGCAGCCTGATTAATCTCTCAAACCCCTCAGCCTTCAATTAAAATGTTCCCAGTGACATTCACAAGACATTCAATGGTTAGACAGATACAATGTCCTGCAACTGCAAGTAAGGACAGAAACACCTCACTGACATGCTGCTCCTGCTTCTGGCCTTAAACTTAGTCTATTAAGAGAGAACCAACTTCTTGTCTATCTTAGCAGTGGAAAGGCAGTGAAGGGCTATCGCCTAGGGAACCGACCTTTTTTCATTTTATGTTACCCAGACTTTTTGGTTATTGTTTACACAAACAACACCAACTTGTAATGCTAAAGCTCAAGCCCTGGTAAGTACATATTACTGAATTCAAATCTCTAATGCCATTCCTAGCAAGCAGCAAGAGGAAGAATTTTTTGCTGTTACCTGTTTTGATGATGGTTGTTGGCTCCCCACCATGCAGGCTAGCCCTGCTGATCGAAGGGCCACTGATGTCTGTCCAATAAACCATCTTGTCCGTGCAATCATAAGCAACTCCGATAACAACTTTGTCCTGTTGGTCAACAAGCAAATTACATCAGCTTATACTAAACAGCAATTATTTGTCAGCAGCACTAGCTTATGGATCTAAGTCTCAAGCCTAAAAAAAAACAAAATTCTTGAGGAAAGGCGGGACATGGTGAGGATAGGCAGAGAAAACAATTGACTAGCAGTCATTGCAGAATAGCTTAGAAAAATCCTTTCAATTATAAGTCCCTTTTAACTAGCAGACACCATTTATAATTATCTTATCTCAAAGAAGCACTGCAGATACTGCTACTGAACAGTTTGTCTCACCTCTACAACTTCACCTGCACATCCATTTAAAGAAACCTCATGTTGTTATCTCACTGTGTTATTCCTCATGTGCTTTTTTTCTCTCATTCTTTCCCTTCAAGGAAGACTAATGATTTCTATCAAATCATCAATCCATGTACGACGGATGCATTTCAGCAGCACTACCTATGTAGCATCATTTGACTCAAAGTTGTAGCAAAGTAAATTTTTAAAATAAAAATAGCTTAAACAAATACTCCATAAATCATTCTGCTGGAAAGAATACGCTCAGGGACAAGTAAAATATGTACGGAATACATATATACGCAGAAGAAGGTAAGACTAGAGCTGGAATTTAGAGTTGAAACTTTCCTCCAGGCAAATGAAAGAGACTTTCACAGTAAAACAATAATTTCACATGGAGTCCCAGATCTATTTCCTTTGCTGCTTTTGTAACTTGCAACTTATTAGAAAGATGGTCAAACACCATGTATTACAACAGATGCACTTACTTACCAGTGTACATTAATGCTGTAGGTTACAAAACTGAACACCTCTACCCTACCAAACACTGTCACTTAGCAAATACACAACACTGGGACAACACCAGCAGAACCAATGCTGTTATCAGAGACTGAAAGTTTCATTTTAATTGAAAGTTTTAATGAAGAGTTGCATCTTCTCTCTTTTGGAAGCTCTTTCCTGAAGATACTTCCAATTCATTCATACAAGCTATTCAAGTAAATAATGAGACTAGCTGACAAGGATTCAGAATCATGTCTCTGTATCAGCCTAAGTACCCCATTTTGCACAGAGCATATTACTTTATTTTTACATTATTGCAGCACCACTTTAGACAAGAGACAAAAACTCAATTTTGCCCTTAAATCACAGCACAGTTTGTGGTACTATTTACCAAACTGAATTTGTGTAACTTAGTACTTGGTATACTAAATATTCACAGTAATGTAAAAAAGAGGCTGGCGTGCTATCTGGTATTGCTATCTATGATAAATACAGTAACACTGCAATGAGAACAGAAATCCCAGGCTTTGGGCAAAACAAACAACTACGATGAAACTGGAAGTGAGAAGAGTTGGCGTGTCACAGGCGATGGAAAAGAGAGGTTTTCAGCATCAGGGATTCATTTTTAAGAAAAAAAAAAGATTATCAAGACAGTTGTAAGAAGTGTGGGAAACAGACTTACCACTCACTGGGCCTTCACATGGAGAAAGAAGCAAAAGAAGAAGAAAAAAATCTATATATATCTGTAGCCAAGAAGTGCAGAGAATTGACTGAAAGACAGGAAGAGTTTAAGACGAGAAAAAGCTTTGAGAAAGTAAAAGAGAAAAAAGGAAAGGCCTCTACACATCATACTGCTTGTGTAAGTTGCCTAGACTTCCATACCAAAGTCTGAAAGCCAATAGAAGTGTGAGTGTAGGAAGTTTTCTATGATGAGCTGTTGGAGGCATGTCAGATCACAAATATTAGATTTTTGTCTTCTGAGCTATTCTTTAAAGGCAAATCATTTTTTCTATAGTTCAGTTTTAGGCTTTTGACTAGTCAGATCAGGATTTTCAGTGACAAAGTGATGGGATACCTAAATTTTAATCAAGAGTAAAACTTGAGTTTGGAACTTAAATTATCAAATTACATAGACATACACTCACACTTTCATCTTTGCCACACATCTTCTAAAACACATGGACAGTATAGTCGGTTACTTACTGGAATATGCAAGAGTGCTTTTGCACCATTTTTCTTCATATTGTTTCCCTCTAGTGGAACATGTTCAATTTTACCACTTTGGGCAAAGAGCAAGTGCGTTCCTGGCGGTAGAGGTACTGTATCTGGTCGAACAGAGGGCCCAATAACAACAGGAGGAGCAGCTGTGCTCAGACCTTGTTGACAGAGAAGGAAAGAGATGGGGAAAAACTTAGCTTGTACAGTATAACAAGGCTCCTTGTTATTTGCAGAGACTTAATTACAATCAGACTTAGAAGCCCTATAAGCAGACACTAATAACTATAATCAGATGAAGAAAGCTTCTGAATTTTCCCCTTGGCTGACAGAGGAGGAGCAATTGACATAATAGGTCTTCTCATGTTCATGTCTAATTGCTCTTTCCTTCTTATTTTGCAGCTAAAGTGAGGAAGACGTAGGAAGGAACACCCTTCATTTCCCTAGGCAAGTCAGCTACCACACATTCAGATTTGCCACAGCTCCCAGAGGGCAGAAACTATAGGGGCCCCTCACGGTTTCAAGGGAGCGAAGAAGTTAGAAAACCATCTTCTTATTCAGAGGCTCACCACAGTTGTCCAGATGCCATAATGGAAAAGTGTACGCTGGAGTTACCGAAGGGCTGCAACATGAGGCTTGTCATCACCGGGACAGCAAAGATCTGCATTGCTCAGAGTCAGGGCTGCATCTCAAGGGCATGACTAAGCCCTACATTTGGGAGACAGTGCACTGGGGTGGAGGGATACCCAGAAGAAACAAGTGCTTCAGCTACTTACATGGTGGTCGAACTCCCGGGCCACTTCTGGTGCCATCAATCTCATTTCCATCCCTATCCACACACCAACAGTATCCACTGCTAGAATGGCACTGAGTGGGTAGGTAATTGCCATGCTCATCACACTGCGGAATGAAGTGACCAACTTTTATCTCCCTTGGGAAGAAAGTGCCTCCACTTCCAAGAGCTACTTCTCGTTCATGCTGGCATTTGGTCTTTTCCAATTCTGTGAAAAAAAGAAATACAGACCAGTGAATATTTCAGTTTTCAGTAATAACTGTATTTCATTAACAGTTAATGTATGCTGATCACTTATAACACAAGTATTCTTGCCACTGGAGGAACATGGCACTGTTACAAACCTTGAAGGCGTATGCCTTCAGTGCAGCTTCAGGAACTGTCTGTCCTATGTAAGTGTCACACACTTGCCTCGAACTTCTGCCATTTTATCTTTCCTTGTCCAGTTTAAAACATAACATACAGCCCCCTTGCCACTTCCTACACTGAAGCATCATAAACGGAAGCTGGAAGACACTGTCTTTCTCCTTGAGGCACGTTAGCAAGAACATTCTGTCCAACTTGCAGTTCCGATGTCTACTCATTTGGCAGTTATCCATGGGCCTTAAAGTGTAGCTAATCAGCCAGGCCACACAGTGGATAAAGTTGTGGGGTTTTTTTTGTAAAGCTAAAGTTGAGTTTCCCTTCAGAGCCACAAGAGAAAACCACAACGTGATGCAGATGCCGAGTTCTCTACAGAACCTAGAAAGTGAAACAACTCATTGCTTTGATTTATATTAGGTTTTTACAGTTTGGTTATCAAGTTTGATACTCATTTGATACTTTTGGACCTAAGGAAGGTATTGTAGGGACAGACTGTCCAGTTCCTGGTAAAGCCCATAAGTAGGGCTATACAGAAAACAGGAATACTACTATGCACACAGACAAACATATCAGAGTCATAGAATGGTTTGGGTTGCAAGGGACCTTAAAGATCACCCAGTTCCCATCCCCCTGCCATGGGTAGGGACACCTTCCACCAGACCAGGGTGCTCAGAGCCCCATCCAACCTGACCTCGAACACTGCCAGGGAGGGGGCAGCCACAGCTTCTCTGGGCAACATATGCCAGGGCCTCACCACCCTCAGAGTAAAGAATTTCTTCCTCATATCTAATCTAAATCTCTCCTCTTTCAGTTTAAAGCCATCACCCCTTGCCCTATCACTCCATACCCTTGTAGAAAACCCCTCTCCAGCTTTCTTGTAGGCCCCTTCAGGTACTGGAAAGCTGCAATAAGGTCTCCTTTATATGACACACAATGGCTACACCAAATGCACATGTATTACTGTAAAGATTACAGAGGAAAAACTAACTTTCCAGACTACCAGGAGATTAAGGGATTTGGTTCTTTTGGTTTTAATCTTACAAAACAGTCTGAATTAAACTACATGTCTTCTTATGGTACTATCCGTCACGCACTAGGGAATGTGATCTGGACCAACATATCCTTCTAGATGCCAAACAAAATAATGAAATTAAAAGAATGCAATAAAAATAATCCTTTTCCTTCTCTAGACAAAGACATCTATATTAGTTTTACCTTACACTTGAGATCCCTGAAGGGTTCTGTACATTGGGAGAAAGAGCTCTAATTATGCAGGAGTATCTTTCCTGTCCATGATTTCTACAGATAGTTAGAAATACTTATCACAAACTGCCTGCTGAAGAGGTTTTAATATCACACTTCCATTTATTCCTTCCTTGCTTTCACGTTGCCTAGTGGACAGCATTAGCTATGTGTGGCTCAGACTAGATCCAGTCCAGCTGAGCAAAAAGCTAATCCCATGTGCCCACAGACTACTGTGGTGTAAATCACATAAATACAAAAAAAGAAGGGTAGTTTTTTTTATTATTGCTTCAACTAGTTATGCAAGCAAAAGCTTTGGACAAGCTTCATGCACCTGGACACAATTAGAGAAACAAATGTCTGGAGAACAGCTCACTGAACTGAAATATTTGGCGTCAGCTTTAATGTGGGTGGTGGAGAGCCTTGAATCAAAGAACAAAACCAGACCCTGAAGGAAAGCCTCTATTATCCATCTCAGTTTTTGTTTGCAGGTATTCAATGCGCTATGCAGCTAAAAGAAATGTTGATTCCAGTAACTGGATAGTTTAGTCACACTTTTCTTTTAAGCTTTAATTATGTGTACCACTCACAAGTGAAAGCAGGGGGAATACAGAGTATTGGTAAAATGACCCACCCTGCTTTTGTTCATTGCAGAACAAAATCTTTATTGCCTTCACGTCATCTTTGAGAGACACTATTAGCTCCTCCTTAGTGGGATATAAAAACAAACGTAGAAGGTGGTCATTTTTCCTTCCAATCTAAAACTCCCAGAATTAGAGAATATCCAATAGCTTACAATTTTTTTAAATAAATAGACTAGATCAACTTCAGGAAAACAAGTTTGCAAATACAAATTACACAAAGGAGTGTGTAAACACTCCCAGATGGGACCCAGCTGTTATACATAAAATATATTAGTATTACTGGTAACTTGAAATACCAATGTCTGTTCTAATTTCAAGACAGTGTTCAAGACAGTGTTCGCATTTATATCTGCAGATTTTATACAGGAATACCGATGGCATTTTTAAAGAGTACTTATACTGCAATGATCAAGACCATTCTCACAAATGGCCTGCTTATGCAATTAGCCCCTCAAAACTCAAGAGACTAATCAAATAATTTTCAAAATTAGTACTCAGTCTCTAGAAGGCAGAGAACATTATTTGTTCTTTCTGAAAAATCCCATCAACACTGATTTTTCAGCTGCATAAACAGATGTTAAATACCCTATTGACACTCACTTTTCGGAATAACTATGTATTTTACCGCTTCTGTGCTCCTGAAAGTCTCTTATATTCGCAATAAACTTTGGCAGTATCAAATGTCATAAGTAATTTATGCTAAAGAAACATTCTGAAAAGAAGTAAAACCAGTATTACCATGTTCATCTGTGCTGACTCAATCATTTTAACCTTTCAACGTTAAACTCACTCCAACTCACATGAATTTAGCCAATATTAAAATTTATAAACCAAACCGAGCCCCTAAATTAGTTATGACAGTCCAAACCAGGCACTTGGAATCCATATTGTTTTTTTTCTCTCCTTATCTCTGAATCATGAGCAGGATTACTACACTTACAGTTTAGACACATCTAAAGAGAAGTGAGCTGAATCCCAGTCCAGTGTTGTAGCCTATGCAGTCATGAAGGCACAATAATCTTAGCTACAGATGACAGCTAGTTGGGATAAACACTCTGCTTATACAGTCATACATTTTGCTCAGCGTGCTTCAGAGATGTTCTGATTTTGCAAGCTTTAAATTGCATTAAGTCTGAAACAAGGCTAGATATGACAGAGTTTGACAGACAAGACTGACACAGCAAATAAAGCACATTCCTTGCTTTGACAAGCTAACAGCACAAGTTAGACAACACATATAACAAGAATTGGCACATATTTAGGTAGTACAAGGGCTACTTTGTAAGCCAGCTTCCAGACAAAAAACCTTATCATTAGTAACTTTCCTTCAGTACAGCCTAAACGAGGTTTCTTAGTGCTCTTTGAAGAGTCTTGATTGGATTAAATTTTACCGTATTTATATTAAACAAAGATACAGAACAATTAACATCAGGAGAATTCTCTGATCTCTTGACTGGCACGAAGAAAACTTCCTTTAGCTACAACAGCTAGAGCTAAGCACAAGTAATGCTTACCTGGTGTAACGGTGCTATTACATCTATGACTACACCTGATCGTAGCAAACAGAAAACAAGTCTCAAAACCCACATTTGAAAGCCATGATCATGTTAATGAGACAAATGGTATATGCTAGAGTCAGTTCATACTGCCAGCTATGAAAGAAACAGCAAGAGAAAGACTCACATAGTCTTTAGCGATACAGAAAAGCAGGGTGGTAACAGCCTTTTATTAACAGCAGGACCAAGTTTCAATATTTCTTCAGTATCTATGTTTAAACATTGCTGCTTAGCATGCAGTATAAAACTGAGTAAAAATCTGTTATCACTGTTTTTTGATGCAGTTGATGCTTGGCTGATGAAGGCAACACACTAACCTAACAGCTTTGCGTTTGCCTATGGCACTCTACTTATACCCACAGGACAGTACCATCTTCAAAACAAAGCACCACTTTGTGGGCTACCTTAATTTGATAAATGATTGAAAACTGAAAGATCACCCGAGTCAGTGGAAAAATGTCATGAAGTAGTGGTATTTCCAGCAAATTCCCATATTACCTTAGTCTTCATTTTAAATTTTCTTATTAAGAAATTTAATTCCTTCCTTCGGATTCCAGGGGAAAATGTACAAACATAGGACACATCATTTGTGGAAGAGACATAGGCAAAAAAATATGCGAAGGACAGGACCTTATCACTAGGTAAATTGAGCTCATTAAAATCAACATGTAGATTCACACAGTCAGACGGAAAGTTACACTTGGAATACACTGTGTAGACCAGCCTCTAAAGATAGACTCATCTTGGAAACCACAGCCAAAAAAAGCTATCAGCAGATCACAGCTATCAGCAGACAACTGCGAGTAGATAAGCTGCCAGTGCCCAACTCAGCGCTGCAGGGATTGTGCGGGGGTATAAATAAGAATTCAGCATACACACAGGGAACACTGCAGAGGTATAGAGAAGCATTGTGGGACTGGAGAGGTGATTCAAGCAATACTAGATGCAACTTTGGTAACCACAGTTTAACAGGATAGTGAAAAATTCAACCAGTGTGCAGAAGAGAGCTCCTAAGAGAGAAGCTGTAGTGTGGAACAGAAAGCAAAGGGCTGATGAAGTTTTATTCCAGAGTACACACAAGTCAGGCTCAGTAAGTAGAACGGCGTTTCCTGAACTACAGCTAAATATATACCCTTCCTCAGAAAAATAAATCTGTATTTGATGTTTTAAACATTTATTTTTCCAGTTGTTTCATAAACTACCAGTAGCAATATGGAATTTAAAAGTCACTGAACTATATCATGGAACTCCAAAAAATGAAATGGAAATAGCATGGATATGGAAAGCGGGCCAGTGAAAAACATACATGTACACATTTTTTGGTCATAAAGGAAAGCTCTTGCAGCAGCACTGCAGAAAATGATTTACTGATTTTCCCCTAAAAAAAAAGGAAGCTGAGAAAACAGGATGAAAACCAGATGTATGGGACCTCTTCCCTTCTACTCTGCAGGGGGTGATGGGGGTGGTACAGTCTGATCCACTAAGACAAATGCAATTAGTTTTGTAACAGCATCCAAAAGTTTTTAAATATCTGATATAACTACTCAAACAGGTTTTCATTCACAAGCTAAAGACAGAAGTGATTTAAAACTATGCCCAGAATCCATATGTAATCAAAGAATATTTTTAAATTTCCTGTGTGGATCACTATTTCCCACATATCACAAGGCATTAAATGGACATTTTTAATGCTGTTCTCAGATGTTGCCAGAAAAAGAGGGAAAAAACCCAAACCAAAGTAACACACTTCTCCCCTTTGTCCCTTCATTTTCCTTTGTAATCCTTCACTTAGGAGTGTTGCCCTGTTACGTGCATTTCTCATGTGAAACGGACTGTATACAGCGGACCAGCCGATGGCTCTTAACAGTCAGATCCCCAGTTCCAAGAATCTAGATTTGTTCCTGTTTAGTAAACAGTGTCTGGGGTCTGCAGGGGTAGAAGCACTCAGACATCTGTTTTTTTGAAATGGAAAAATGAAGCGTGAGGAAATAATGAAGTACAGATTTTCCTAATAGCTGTGGGCAGTGGGACATTCCAGCATCATTAACTCTTTCATTAACCTGCTGGTTCACTTCTACAGACTTTCTCTTGCATGTGACCCAAATGTATTTTACTTGTAGGTCTACTTGTTTCAAGAGTTGTCGTTCAGCAGCAGTAAGATTCAACAGCAGGTTTCACATAATAATAAAGACAACAGCAAGCAAGCAGTTGTGCATGTGGATTGGAAAAGTGTACAGCAAAAGACTGAGTATTCCGATGAATGAAACTTTACATGTTATTAACACCCAGGAAAGACTTCAGTGACTTCACTGAGGCTAATTAGATCAAAAGCTTACTGAGTGAAAACGGGAAGAAGGGGTCTCTAATCACAGCTGAGTACAACGCAGCCTCACCTGGAATCTCCATTCTGAAGCAACTTTACAAAGTTTGAGTGCTAAAGTAAACTAAGCTGCTTTTTGCTAGGCTTCAGAAAGTATATTTTGATTCTATCTCCTGGCAATGATTAACTGTTGGATGTATCCTTTTAAAAAGTACTAAAGCTTTAGCAATAGATGACAACCCAAGGGCAGCTATTGTTCTATTAACTCTCTGAAGGGAGGAGTAGCTAAGTTTGTTGTAAACACGGCCACTGCTGCAGACTAGCAGAGCATTACAGACACCCTGTACTTCAATCAGGACTCAGCAAAAGTGAGACTTCTTATCTACACAGATTTTTCTTTGCTCAAAGCATTTCATGAGCAGAGTCAATTGATATAAGTGTTTCTAAAACATGTCTTCTACTGGTAGTACAAAACAGCATCAAAAAAATAAAAATTAGAGAAGCTTATCTGAAGACTAACAAAACCTGGCAGACCCCCACCCACTAAAACAGCCGATACAACAAACCTCTCCAAAATACTTTGTTTCTACCATTAAAGCTGTGACATGGAAAGATTCCCATTCTGGCACAACTGTGTTGAATATGGAAAGTCAGGAAGTGTGTAACATAAGCAGCAAAAAGTAACAAAGTTACTACAAAACAGTACACCCTGCTTAGCAGCTTAGTAGACACACTAACCACTGCATGTGAAAAGGTGTTGTCCTCAACGAAAAAACCCCACTTAAATGTAACACCACATATACTCAGAAGAAATTAATTGTAACAGAGTTAATTGGTTGAACTCAAGCACCAGTCTACCAAACCACTTGTTTCAGCTACAAAGGGGATGTGCCAGCCATGAAAGCAATATTGCTGCCTCTACAATTCTTCCTGAAGAACTGGAAGCTTTAAGGTTTGGTTTTGCATCAAGTTATTCATGTCAAGTTATTCATGTTCTTCTAGCAGGAATAATCCTGGATTTATCAACTGGTTGGTTAGCTAAATATTTTGACACAGGTCAGAAACACTAGGTAGTTCTTTATTCATCTGGCATTGAAATGAAAATACAGATGGGCATTCATGCATGAAAAGTTAATTAAAAATAATACTGAAAGACTGACAAAGTGGCAAAAGCTAAAGTTTCAGAATTAGACGCTGCAAAACCTCCTACAATTTACCTATGACAGAAAAGTCTATAAGCCCTGGGTGATTTGACATAACATGTATTCTTGAGCTCGTGATGAAGAGTCATGTAAATATGATCTAAAACCAGAAACAACCTTGCATTCTTTTTATCCCTTTCCTATAAACAAACCTTTGCATTTTTGTTTTAAGACATTAGTATCCAACCGTGCAAAAAAAGTCAGAACTTCAGAATTATAGAATGTAGTGGCAAAAGAACAATATTAAGTTTCACGAATGCATCAGGTAGCAAACTTGTGCCAATGCAGACAAACACTTTTAAGCCAGCACACCCACTATTAAAAAAACATCAGTTTTGAATCATCAGATACTTTGGACATCATTAATGCCACAGTGCAGGAGCTGAATTATAGACAACCTCCCTGCTCAGTTATACTGCTTCTTGCTTTCTTTCCCTTTGGCCCTACGCCTGTCTTACTCTTGGCTGCACAGTTTGAGTTGCAGTCTGCTGAGATGTGCAAAGTCTTTTGCCCAACAGTAAGCATCCCAGAAGCAGGAGTGGGTAGGCTCAAATATACTCAGAAGTTAGGCTTTATTTCCCGGATGAAAGCATTTATCATTCTGCAAAACCTGAATGCTGTCCCATAGGTTTGCAACGCTTTTGATTTACAGTAACTCCAACATTGCTACTTTGTGCTTCAGTGTTCCTTTTTTTTTTTAAGCACACCTTCAAGATCAGGAGTTTTATACTTCAAGGCGCAAACTACAATGCAAGAACAGAAGTGTGGGAGGGTAAAGAACTTTCTGCTAAATAGAGAACAAGCTGGGTAAACACAGAAACAACTAAGTGCTACCTAGAAACTGAAGTTAGTCTTTCTGGACTCTGCTGTCTATTCACAGCACATAGGCATATAGATCCCGCTGAAGACAACAGCCAGGTATTTTAGTTTCACCTTTCATTTTTCTCCTGTAATTGCTGTATTTCATTTACACTGCCAACAATTCCAGATGCTTTATGTTAAGTGACTACTATCTATGCAAACCAAATCAATCTGTGGTCAAGCATTTACACAAGGCACCTTCAAAAGATAGTATCACCTTGGGGCTGAGAACTGGTGAGGACAGAACAAACCAAACATAAAATAAGGACATTGAACAGGGTATCATAGAAAAGTGGTAATAGTCAAGATACAGATATTAACACAAGCTTGGTGAAGTTCAAAACCTGAAAGACTTGAGAAAGAATAAAGACCCCAATAAGACATCATGCGACCTGTTCCAGAGAGGACCCAAATTAACATATTCCCTCCAATTCCCAAATGATATTTCTGGTCCATCTTTCAAGAACTATAAAATTTTACCTCCTAACACACACCGGAAACCATCCCCACGATAACCTGCTTTACACTGGCAGCTGAAGGACCCAGGAGTGTTGTAGCAGACAGCATCTGGATGACAGTGGCCCTGTTGACATTCATCCACATCTGTAAAAGAAAAGATCAATCTCAGATAACTGCTCCTCCTGATGGACAAATCAAAGTGAATTAAAGTGCGAATCTGCCATACTACTTTCAGGCTCCAATTTTAGGATATCTGATTAGAACTATAAGCCTTTGGAAGAACATCTATACAGAAATGCAATTTACAAAGGAGAAAAAAGAAAAAGCATGCATATATCTTAGATTCTACCTCTCAGCAAGTCCCTGCACTCTGCGATTCCGATGGGTAACCAGCATTGCTAGCTTGCACAGTATTTTAGAAATACATGCCCACGTTTCTCCAGGAAAGGACGCAACACAGCAAGAGAAGTAGGATTTGGCCAGCAAGGTTTCCAACATGTAGTTAGGTAAAGCTGCTCCCCCCCTGCACTCCAACTGACATGAAACAGAACATAACTTTTTTTACATAGCCTGAGCATCATGTGTCACTGCCTTTAGCAATATACACCCATACAGTGCAAACAGTTCCAGCAGATGAAGATCTGGTCTGCTGACTGCAACGACTGCAATTCCTGCATTTACCTCATCTTCGACCCTCAAATATTGAAAAGTGAATTCAAAAGTGAGGAGAGGAAAGGACAAAAGCTTTATGCAATGCCTGCTTGAGGGACTTAAACTATGCAATTCCCTACCTTAAATCACAAGTAACTACAGGACAATGCAATGACCAGTCAAGTTGTGCAATAAAGAGTATAAAAACCCCATGATAAATGTTGCTACCCACCCTCACAGGCACGCCCATCTCCAGAGAAGCCAGGGAGGCATGTGCAGATGTAGGCAGACCCTCCGGTGTACACACACTGAGCACGCTGAGGAATGTCACAATTGTGCGTGCCTGTCTGGCAATGGTTTACGACGTATTCAACAGCTGCAGGTTAGATGCACAAGAGAGGAGATTAAAAAATTTAATTTTCCTCTCCAAAGTCTGAGTAATAAGTTTATAGGGAGAGAGTAACAGCTGTGAAAGCACACAGAAGAGAAAGGAAACAAGGAAACTGAGATTTTTGGTTTAGGAGTTGGGATTTTTTTTTGTTCCCCAAGATCTCCCCTTTCACTGGTGTTAAATCTTATTAATGTTTTACAAGGAACTGATTGTCTTCAGCACCTCACAGATGTTTGTTAACATAGAACAGGGCAGAAAGGCTACCACAGTGACAGATTCTAATATCCATGGCAGTTTTGTTTATGAAAAGGAGCCCTGAATGAAGAAATGTAAGGCATCTCACAGAGGTACCTCACATGTTAGCAAAGTGGCCAGTTTGCTGCAGTGGGAATTATTAGATATCCTGCTACACTAACCTAGCACTGACCCAGGGCTGTCGTCACTTGGCAACAGATAGGAGCTGTGACTCACTCAACAGAAGATAAACACATTTGTCAACTACTGGAGAGATTTTTGACCAACTGTGGAAGCTGGGACCAGTCCTGCAGCTTTTCATAACTTTCTCAGTGTTGGCAGCAGTGACTCTGAAGGCATTGCACTGTTTTACACACAAATTACTTCAGGCAGCTGCTGGAGCCCTGCCTATGCTTACCTGTTATGTCAGAAAAGAAGAAAGGAAACCACAGAATTTAAAATAGGAAGATGCAAAATACTACAAAAATTTTGGACCCAGAAATAGATGAGTTTGCAGTATGTACATCTAGGAACAGACTTCCAGCTGCTGTAATAGAGAGTCCACTGAGCTGTTCCTTATGCAGTTCTTACAAGCAGTTGACAGCGGACCACGTCAAGACTCTACAATGCTCCTTTCATCACAGTACATAGATGGAAACTACCACAGTACAGGCAGCGAAAATTACAGAAATCTGCCATCAGAGCCAGATCTGAAAACAGTCGTTCTCTCCATTTCTCTGGAGGAGATGACATCATTGTCAGAATCATTTATATCTGTTCTGTTTGATGAAGTAAGTTTTAGACCACAAAAAAATCTATTCAGAACTGCATTATAAATGCATGAGATTTGGAGTTGGAGCCTGGAATCCCCAGGTTCTCCTATTCCTCAGCCCACAAGCAGGAAAGCGAGATTTATTTACAACTCTCCTCTTAAGCTATCCAGCGAGTCACACAGCTGGTACGAAAAAGCTGCAGTTGCAGAAAAGCTGAGTCAGAGCAGGTACCCCAGAGCAGGCTGCAAAAGCACAAAGAGTAGGTGTTGCCCTTTCTGGTGTTCAAGTTGTCTGTGGGTTATAAAACTCTCCCCTGTGGAAAGGGAAGGAACATTACTATGACATTTGCTTCCAGTCTATTGGGAAACTAGAGTTCATCTTCCCTCTTTTCAGTCTCACAGATGCAAAGTTTGTTTTTGATTGAAGGAAGGGATCAAACTGAAATCCTTCAAGCTGGGCAAGGAATTACTTAGCACTTGTTAGAAGTGTGACACATCAGCTTCATGGGAAAGTGCTAGAGCGAAGCCAGCAAGGTCATGGCTGGAGGGAGGAATGTTCGCTTTCAGGTCCAAGAGACAAAAGGGCAGAGGTGGACATAATGGAAAGAACATAAAGCCACTCTTCCGCATCTCACCCTATCCCTTCCAGTGTCCTGGTAGAACAAGTTGCTTTTTCCAGCCGTTCTGCAACAAAGGGGAGACTTAGGGTGCACTGTGAGCAGACATGAATGGTAACTCTTACTGGAGCAGAGAAATGGGGCTCGTGGCAGATTGTATTACACAGCATGCAAAGACAAACACTTGAGGAAAGTAATGCAACTTTCTGCTGCAAGATTAAGGCTTCTTAGCTGAAGAACAGACTCGACTATAATGAGGAGAGACCTGAATGCATTAGCTGATCAAAGGGTAACTGAGCTTCCACCACAAAACAGTCACAACAGAAGCAAATGTAATCCTCAGCTGTTATCAGTTATTTACAAAAGAAACAGCAGCTGGTCCAAACATACTGGAAGAGTGTGTATAGGTTTTGTCAATACAGAATTACTGTCAGTTTGCAAACACTGAAAAATTCTAATTGGGAAAAAAAAAAAATCTAGTCTATAACCTATCCTGACAGTTGCAGCTCTAGCAATAGAGTCACCACCCCTCTTATATCTGCCGTTTGCAGATTTTTTTATTTGGCTTTTGATATTTGGAATATAAATGACACCCTAAAGAATCATCTTAATGTTCTCAAGGGTAAAGCTCATGGTTATCCTCTCTACACAGAAAATTCACTCTCAATACACATCCCACACAATCATCTTGTATTTCTGCCAGCTACCAAATGGAATTTCTACAACTTTAGTGAAAAATAGGACAAACAGGAAAAAATATCACTCTTTAGGACAACCTTAGTCCAGCAAGTACAGATTAACTCAGGCTTCCTCCAGAAAAAAGCTTTAAAGTCAAATAAAAATAAACTAATTCAGTGACAACTACTGAATTTGAAGTTTTAATGGTCCATTAACAAACTAGCCATATTTCCTCCAAATCTCAAAGATTTTAACAGTGAAATGATCTGTAGTTATAATTCTTTCAGCATGATTATCACTTCAGAATAAGCCTGCAATAGCCAAAACACACTGGTTTAGACCTGTGCACTGGCTTGTCCAAGGAATGAATCTGTAACTAAAATCTATTTTGTTAAATCTAATTCTGGATTAGATGTAAGAAAGAAACAAAACCCAAAACCCCCAAAAGCCAAAGTGCAGGACTATAGAAAATGCAGAAAGAGCCCTGCCTCATATAGAAAGTCAGGTGTTTTGAAATAACAACAAATTAACAACTGTTCACTTTAATTTTTCTTCTTTTACAAATTTGAATTTTACGTCCATGTGAAATCTACAGCTAAATAATAGTACAGAAAGGACAGAACCATTCCATAATCATTTCCACTTCCTATTTGGAAACATTCTGAACAGGGAATTTTTATGAGATGAAAACAAAGTAGTTTAGGCACCTTCTTTGGTTACCTAACAAATTGTACTCACTAACAGCAGTGTGAACTCCTAAATTCATCTGGCATTAAAAGTCAGCACAGATCCTTGCAGCTCTGGTTTATGTCTCTGTGAGATGAGCCACAGCCTGAAAGCTGGTGGACAGTGTATTTAAGAAGCATGAAACTCACCAACACAAGTCCGCCCATCTGCTGCAAACTGGTATCCTTCAACACACTCACAGCGGTAGGTTCCTGGCTGGTTATTACAGACTGCATTGCTGCCACATAGAGCTGGTTGCTCTGAACATTCATCAACGTCTAGAATATTAAAAGGATTCCAGTTATTACAAAGATGCATTTAATACTGATGCCAGAAAAACAGAACTCTGCAGCTGTTGAATAATAGCAGGCGTGTGTATTTAAACTACATCTTGGACAGAACATACCTCTTAACAGATATTAGTAACCTGAAAATAACTTTTGAGGTAACTATGTCCTCAGCTAATCTGTACCATAAAAAAACCCAGAAGAGGTTCTATAAAGGAGTAACAGAGTGAGACTAAACCAGAGATGAAGAGGCCATTGAGAATGAAGATGCAGCCTACAAGGTGGTCAGAAGCAGCGATGACTACTGGGAGAGCACAAACTTTAGGAAAGACTTCCCCTTTCCTTATTCATATACATTTGGCTGGACAGGGTGCTGTGTCGTCTTGTCTAGATCGTGCTTCTGCCAAGCAAGGTTGGACCAGATGATGCTTGAGGTCCCTTCCAACCTGCTGTTCTATGATCTCTAATCCACTGCTGCTCAACTCACAGCACCAGAGGACTGGGAGGGACAGTGTTACGCTGCTGTTTTCATTTGCAAGTTGATTTAACGACTCAGTTAATATGGATGATGCATATTTCATTAATACACAGTTTCACCTCTTGAAAACAAGTATTTGTGCTGTGATTTGATTATAAAACAAAACCCAAATACATTAAGAATATAGAGTTGTACAGAGCTGGGAAACAAAAGTCTCCCTGAACAGAAGGGATTTTCAAAGCAGTTCTTGAAAAACATTTCAATAGGTTCCACATATCTGTGGTCTGTATGCGTGTGCATACACCATTCCTCATCTCCCTCAAGAACTTTTAACCTAGTTGACTCATTTTACCTAGAACTTGCAGAACAGTGAATTTCTCACAGCTAAGTCCCCACAAGTTTTATGAAAAGATGAAGCAGGAAAGATGCTTTGTAAACTAACAAAACATACCCAAATTTGACTCTTCAAGACAGTCAAACTTGCTTACTTTAATTATTGCGACACATCAGCTACCCCACCACCCCTCTAACCTGTCTTTCCCAAAACCAGCCTCCCAAGACAGTTCGTTTCACTGGAATGGCTAGTCCTGAGGGTCAATACACTCTAAGCAAACCAAATGCTACATTAGCTGTCATTTGTAATGAAAGTTTTCTGATACCATAACAAACGTTTCCATCTCCATGGAAGCCAATCAAACATTCGCAGAGGAAACGATTTCCAGTTCCTGGACGACATATTGCATTGGCGTCACAGTTATGCGTACCGGTGTAGCAAGGATTCCGGTTAATATCAGCAGAACCATCTGACAAGAGAGACCATATTTAGCCATGACGACTCTATCCAAGTACTAGCATTCAGATAAAGCCCAGAAGGAGATTGCTTATTGTGCACATGAAACAAGGAAAGAGAATACTTTTTGCAATGGGAGGAAGGGGACTTGCAGGTGATCTGCATGACTTGCATGTTCCGTCTGAACATGAGGAAGAACTTCTACCCTCTGAGGGTGACGAAGCCCTGGAACAGGCTGCCCAGGGAAGTTGTGGAGTCTCCTTCTCTGGAGATATTCAAGACCTGCCTGGACGCGATCCTCTGCAGCCTGCTGTAGGTGACCCTGCTTCAGCAGGAGGGTTGGACTAGATAACCCACAGAGGTCCCTTCCAAACCCTACCATTCTGTGATTCTGTGTGATTCTGTGATATGCAGGACACGAATCTCAGACACGGCAATAGCACCTGTATTCCTTTTCACTTGTGCAAAGGACTGCTAGGTTAAAAAAATAGAGAAGCCACAAAAGCCTCTCTAAAGAGCAAGACTGACAAAGATAATGCAACTTCCAGCCACTGACGCTAGACCCAAAATGCTAATCTTAACAGCTTGGTTTGTTCATTTTAATTAGAACTTCATCTTTGTAACAAAAAGGAGCACAGTCCTTTCTTGTACTCCTCTGGTATGCATTTTCAAATTGCTCCTTTGCTTTTTTACTGATTTAAGTGCAAACAAACTTGGGCAGCTCATCTAAAAAGAATACACTTCACGGGCTGCCTACCTTCCAAAGATAAAATGCCGTGTTTCAAGATAAATTACAGAAATTAGCTGTTTCAATGGCAAATAGTATTCCCCTCTTTTGCTCTTTGCTCTGACAATACAAAAAAAAATTCATTAATAGAGGAACTATAAATCAGGTAAAGATAAACAATACACTCCATACATCTCAGCAGCAATAGATTCAAGGTGGTATGTTGAGAGTATTTCAAGGAATTAGACACACAAACTCCACTGAATTTCAAGAGGAGATAATCACTTCAATAGCCTTCCCCCAGGTTAAAACACAAACTTTCAACAGTCCCATTTATCTTCTTACATTCTGGACCTGGACTTCTACCGACTAATGCAACAAATTAATAGAACTCACTAATTTAACCCAGGTAAGGCAGGCCAAAAAGAAATATAGAAGCCTGCTCTTAATTACTGACAAAAGAGAAAAGATTTCCAATTCATACATACCACTGATTGGGCCGATGGAGTTACTCATAGCATATCGCAGAATCTGCTCATCTCGGTTATACAGGACAAATATACTGTCCACTGAGAGCTGCTGAGTAGCAGAAGCAGCATAGTGAGAGTCATCATGAATGCATTCATCAAACGAGATGGTCTGTCGCCACTGATAGGCGCCCGTGTACGTGGAAGCAACCCCGTCTCTTTCTGGCTCTGTCACTGTGTACTCCCTGGTGGACGACGAAGTGATCACTGCAACGTGGCCACAAACACGCTCATCAGAACAGAGGGCAAAAACACTCAGCCCAACGCTATCTGTAGGCTTGGGATACAGGCTGAGTAAACCAAACTGAAATTTCAAAGCCAAGAAGCTATGAAAGTGGATGTATTTCCACGCAATGAAATAGGCACTTGACTAGGCTTACTCTGTTCTTAGATATCACAGCTTTGAGGAATGAGTCATACTAATTTATCGTGACATTTTAAAAATTTAACTTTACTTCATGGGTTACCAGGTAAAGAAAGGAAAATTCAACTCAGGAAACTCAGAGGTTTCTTTAGATTAATTCACGCAGTGGATCTATAAGCTAAGAAGGACAACAGCCACCTCACCAGCACCAAAATAAACTCATTTTTAGTTCATTGTGGTCTATCGGCCTTGAATTTCGACAGAGTCCTGAAGATGTTTGTCGTGGCCCTTGTATGCTTCACCTCAGTTTTCTATATTGTGAAAAACTATGACCAAAACTCTTCAAAGCAGAGCTGGGCTTGCAGATCCTCCCACCAACAGAAAGCTCTTCAGAACTCCACTATTCTTCATATAGACACCAGAACACACCTAGATCAGTCCACTTGCAACTGTTAGCAAAAGCTGGATTTCCGCTAAGTAATGCTCTATCAGATATGACATAGGGCAGCCGAAGAATAACAATTTGAGTACTGGTAAATCAAATCCAGGCTGAAGGATGCCTCCTTCCAGCCCCTGACTCTTCCTCCATGGGGACTGCATTCCTGCCAAGAAGGCAGGTGTTCTACAGAGCACACGCTGCCCAAACAACTCCTCCAAAACTCTGAAGTTGTGCAGCACAAAGTAAAAGCTTCCTGCTGCCTCCAACTCCTCCTCCTCACAGCCCATAACAACAGGCAAAGCACCAAGAGGGGTTCATCACTGGCTACCAAAACCAGACACTAGCGGATATAAGGCAGTGATGACACAACTACACCGTTTTCAGCTATCTCTAGCAATCAAAGTGCGCCCTTGGAGCAAAGTGTACTCTCTCCAGTATTCATGTGCACCTGGGTGCACCACAGGCTGCTTCCTCTGTATTGCTCTTCGACAGCTGGGCTGACTGGCCAGCAGCAGCACTCCAACCTCACTTTGTTTTTGCTGTGTTGAAACACCCATGAATCTATCCAGAAAGAGGAAAGCAAAAGAAGGGAGAGTCCCTGGTAAATAGCGAAGTGAAGAATGTGTGTCTCACCACATCTCAATCTGAGATAAGGAAGGGAGAGAGAGAAAGATAAATACTGAAGAGACAATGGAGGAAACCAGTAAAGGAAGAGAGCCTCCTAATTTTTTGGTCAGTTGTTCAAATTCAGCTCACACATAATACTGACAAATGTTTGTTACTAACACAATGCACAGTGGTCATTGCAATGCAGTTCACATTACACATACTGGTAAATAACTGGTTTGCACAGTCTCATTGAACAAGACCAAAGCCCACTTAATGACATTACCACAAAAAGGTATACACCAGCACAGCTCCTACTGGAGAACTGTGGACCCTACAAAAATCTTTGCAACTTGTATGACAGCCATCAGCAGTGTAACAATAAGGCCAATGAAAAGGGAAATCGAGAGTGTTTTGCAAGCATCAGTTCAGAGAAAGTTAAACTCACATTTTTTTCCAACAGAGATTAGAAATATTTGCATTGTCCCACTCAAAATCCTCCTTGTTTTGGGACCTGCTCCTAAGAGGCAAAAACCAACTTTTTATAAATCAAAGGGTCCTCAGTACACTCACTAAGAAGGGAATAAAATAATGTTTTTCAGACTGTCCTACTCTGTGCTCTGAGAAACATGCACTATCTTATCATTTCATTCTTAGGGACCCTTACCAGAACTAGAAGTGTGATAGAGTTCGGTGTATGGTTCTATATGGACTGATGCACCAGATGGGATCTCAGGTATTCTGCCCTCCATTTCTGTGCTGATAGTAAGGTGACCATGCTCATCAATTCCACTGAATTTCTGCTTTATAACCAGCTTCTCATTGTTGCCAAGAAAAGTTACTTCAGTTTGCCGTGTAAACTCACCACCTAAAGAAACAGCATTAGTTAAACCACTTAACAGAGGTTTCTGAATCCTTCTATTCAAAGCATTGCTTCTAGTAGATAAAATATAAATTCCCATTTTCTGCAAGCTTTGATGCAGCATAATTGCTAATGTTTTGGGTTTCTACAGAAATAACTTTCAGTGCTATATTGATAATACCCTTGGATAATGCAAGGAAACTATCTTCTCATGCACTGAACACACTAAATTGCAAGTAAGCCTAAAGAAGTAGGGGTTTTTTAAATTTAAAAAAAGTTCCAACGAAGCTAATAATAGTAGGCCTTATCCTACCAGCTAAAATGACAAAGGAATTTTACATTTTAGAGAAAGCCTCCATCAGGAATACAGTGAGTTAAAAAAAAATCCAGTACATCTGTTTCCAAATCAAAACCAAGTGAAATGTATGCTGTAAATTCCAGAAAAAACTTCAAACACAGCAAATCCAAGAAAACCCCAAACACAAAAGTTATCTTCAACTAAATTCATAGTACAGGGCTGTAAAGGATAAAATTTTAGAAAGAAACACATGTTCTCCTAGAACAGATTGGATCTACAGCTTGAATTCATGTGCACAAACAACCAGACTTCAGCTCACACTTAGGAATATCTGTAACCGTGAACTGGGGTTTTCCTCAGATAAGTTAACAGAATCGTTTGCATCTTGTGCAGGAATTGCTTCTCTTAAGAATTTCAGACCTTCATGAGGTCAGATTTCAATTTCGCTTTTGCTTCGTTGGAACCATCAGGGAATTAATATGTTGGACTTCTCGTAGATGTAAATGCAGCTTTTTTCAGTAGCTCTGTACGCTGTAGTGCCAAGAATCAGATCCTCCTTAATAATCTCTTTCTTGCACAGGAACTGGGAAAGCCATTCTTCTTTCTAACAGACTTACGTGCTTGTACACTGAGGATAAATTAAAAAGCTCAATATCTATACATTGTAAACAAGAAAAATGGTGAGAAGTTTGATTACAAAGCAATCCATTTGCAGCTCAAAGAAACATGTTTTCATCCTATATTGCTTCTAAATACATGTTTCTTTTCTCAAGACAGAGGAAAGCATTGCACAGTTTTTGAACATTATTTTAATTTCAAAGTTACCAGTAACACTGAATCCATTTTTATATCCTTCCTGTTCCACAGCAAACATCCATCCTATGACACCTCCAATAGAGGCAAGAGGCAGTAAAGAATACCCCAAAGTCTCTGGGATTGTGCTGATAGCAGTGTAGGCACGCCCTTGGTTCATCACAACGTAGGAGTGGAGATCAGTGTTCTCGAATATCACCGGAACGGGGTTATTTCCTACAAAGATTCTTCCTTTGACCTTCCCATTGACTCTTTGAGGAGAACCTGGCAAATCAATACAACGCATCAGAACAAAACGGCAGTTCTCACATACCCTCCAAGGAATGTGTTCAGAGCGTTCACTGTGTTCTAATGTGTCAGTTTTGGAATAAATGAGAAACAAATGTTCACAGCATTCAACAGACAGGAAACTACCTACAAACAGTGTGTTAATTTGCTTACGTACATATGTACATCTGTGTATGTTGTCATTATACAGATGACTAAGTGGCCAAAACTGCCTGAAGAGATGTCCTTTATCCTAATTAACAATTTTTTCTGCCAGGATAACTCCATAAACAGACTAAGCTGTTACAGTCTCTCTGACAGTAAGCGGCATACAGAAACTTCTTTTGAAGATCACACTTCATATCAATACCTACTGAATGTAAATTTGTTCATTCCCTATTCAAAGGCTAACATCACTAGGTGTTAGAATAATTGATCTATTATTCTAACCTTTTCTATATCTTAACTCAAAACTATTGACTGTTTTTAAGACTGCCCATGTTTTACAGAAGTAGCTACTTTGGATTATTAGTTGTCTTCTGTCTATAATTTTCTACATGCAAATTCAATTTCCATTACCATCAGATCCTGCTTTTCTTTCTCTGGAAAGTTCAATTTTATGAACTGAAAGCTAAGCCTCATAAAACACAAAGTCTCCAGTCAGCTATTTTAGTTGTTGAAATGCATCTATACTCCGAGTCAAGTCACTATGAGGATTGCAAGTGTATACACAAGAAATTCCTTTATGGATTTTACACAGGAACAAAGTTTAAGCAAAATCTGGCAGATTAGATCTTCAGTAAAGAAGCTTGAGTCAGACAAAGAGGAGCCATGCTCTTTACTTTGATGATCAGAGTTAATTTGTTCATCTCTTGAATGGCCCATTTCTAGAGTGGGGACCAAATCAGATTATAACACATTGAAACTTCATGAATATTTCTAGCAATAAACACTGGATATTATGTTCTCTATTAAATTACATCACTTATGTAAGAGTTTCTTTTTCTAGAAAGTTAGGCTAAAATGCATAATGCATATAATTTACTACCTTCATTCATAAAAACCACACCATTTTAGAAAGCTCAGCTCGCTTCTTAAAATACCTTTGAATACATCTCAGTGATAAGTCTTTCAGGAAGTATTTAACCACATCTTGTTTAGTATTAAAAACAGGTCACCTCATTCAAGAACGCCATGTGCAATTGCTGAGTATCTACCTAATTTCAAAAAAGTTACCTTCTGCTACACATTGTCTGCCATTTCCTTTGTACCCAGCAATACAACTGCAACAAAACCCATTGGGATAGTCTTTGCAAACAGCATGAACAGAGCACTGGTGGCGGTTGTTAGCACAGGTCTGTTGGACATCTGTGTGGTAGCGAAACACTGTAGAAAATAAAACAGGACACTTATTCTTCATGTAATTATTGTAGTATTCACATATCCTTGGTTTAGTTTAAAAGTACCTCTGGACGAACATGATTAGTTTTTGCCATTTTCTGTTTAAGGAAAATAAGCAATTGCAATGGACTTTTGCTAACCTTGCAACATGCAAGTAACAGTCTACTATTTTGCAGAAAACATCAGGGCTTCAGACATTAGAAAACCGTTTAATTCTATTGACCTCAGTAGATCTATATTAGTACAGATCAGTTAAACTGTCTTAGTGAAAGTAAATACACAACAATTTGAACCTGTCCTTGTTTCCAAACCAAAGCAAAAAGCAGCCTGTCCAACCTCAGAATAACACACGTCAATATGGTACCCAGGACTGTGCACCAACCAATGCACCATGTAATACTAACTGGTTTACTTTATTATTTCATGAGGTAGCAATCCTCATATCTGCTTCAAGAAACAATTAACATCTGGGCAGTCTGTCAGTGTTTCGAATTTTCTACAAGCACTTCCTCAGAAGTTAGAATCACTAATCCCACCCTTATAAAACTTCAGGCCATGAAACCCTGTCCAATATTTTTTACATGTTACTATTCCCAACCTTTGCTAAATCACCTGTATTCAATAACACATCAATGAAAAGAAATAAACTAGGTTTCAGTAGAACTGATCATAAAATCCTTACCAGGAACAGCCACTTGAAAATAAAATCTGAAGTTTAATAGCTGCATTAACAACCGCCCCGGGCAAAAGAGAAGGAGAAATCAGTTGCCACTACGAATGCATCAGCTTTAGGAATACCATTATCCCTATAGGAAGCTTTCCTTAGAAGATACTCAGGTTCCACAGACACACTGTAAATGTGCTCTGCTGTGAGCTTGACTGGGACACAAGCTTGCTAGACCGGCAAGGTCTGAATCTGAGGTGACATCCAAGTACACTAGCTCAATGAATAACACAAACTTCTTAAACATGTCCAGATTTTCATATATGAAGGTAGCGAGAAAGAAACAGTTTATTCCTTTAGTAGTTCAGTTTCTTGCACACCTCCGTTTTTTTTGCAGTCTATTCATCTTAGAAGTTCCCAAGCTGTACAAAAGACCTTACCTACACCAGTTTCATCAAATTCTTCCACATCTATGACTTGGGGTGCCTGTGGGGGGAACTGCTGGGCCTGGAACTGGCGAGGTGGAGCTTTTGCTGTCGGGAAATCTTGATGACTGTAAAAAGACTCTGTCGAAGGTGTTCCTGTTACATCTTGGTATGAGGTCAGAAGGTCTCCTGCAGCCAGATGAGGAACACTATACGTAACACGGTGCTGATCCTCTTCTGCGCTGTCTGTACTACTGGTGACATAGTCCTGTCTTATTTCAGTGGAGCCATAGTCTGACATAAATGATTTTGAAGTCATCTCCTGGTCTCGTTCATCGGACTCTGGGCTCTCCAAAACGTTGCCGATTTTGGCAGGCACAATACTGTCAGATGAGCTACCAATCTCAAACACCCAGACTCCTTGTTTCCCAGCATTGCTGCTTCTATCAAAGAGAAGCATATGCCAAATCAAAATGATCAAGCACAAGTTGTGTGGTATTTCTAGCCTACACAAAATGTTATCCTTCACTGAGATATGAGGAAAAAACCTGTCGAATTACCTTACCCACACACTTACCCACAGGTACAGTTTGTTCAGCTCCAAAACACCTCTGACAGCATGGATAGCATTTTTTCTCTCCACACCCAGAGCTATCTTCTTGAGAATTTCTAGCCTTTTTGTCTCCAAAGTGGTGGGAACAGAACGAGATATTTGGGCCAGAAAGATCTTGCTAACACCAGAACCTTCTAACTCAGTCCCTTTACTTGTTGTTCACTCTTTCTTTCAAAAAAGACTACCCAGGATAGACTATGAAGAGTTAAAAATCTTAAATGGTCCTATATTTAGAAGGGCTAAATATACAGCAGCTCCTACCAGTGATAATGGAACTATGGACTTTTGACAAATCAAACCAAAGTCCTCATATTCCTCAACACAACAGATACTTATCAGTGGCAGACTTTGCGATTTCTCATGCAATGGCTAGTAGGATCTTATTATTTCCCATTAACTCATGTTACAATTAAGAAAAACATGGAACTCCTTGATGTTTTCTTGAGGAGTTTAAACAAACAAAAAAGCATACTTGTGCAGGTTTCTAATGCTGTCTTCATCATTAGCAATGACATTGTAGGATCCTGGCTTTTCCCAAAAGTAGTAGTTTGTAGAGGCTTGACTAAAGCCAACCACAGCAGGAATCTTTCCATCATCATTCTTGGAGTATGTACTATAGAACTGCAAACTATCTTCTGGATAAAGGAAAATGGCATAGGAGCTGGAGTCAGAAGAAGCTAAAACAGCCTGGAATGTGTTTCTCTGTGGAAAAAAATTAACATCCATTTACTCATGGAAAAAATAGTCAAGACAGACAACAGAAAAACATTATCTAAAACACAAGTCACAACCCGAATTTCCATCACACGTAATGCATCATGTACTTCCTAGAAGAAATCAATATTATGCAAGCTTGTGTTTTGCTAAGGCATGCGTAAATATTAAAAAGAAAGCATTATCAAAAGTAAGTTAAATCTGTAAGGAGATAGCCAGAGAGGCTGCCTAAAACTTAACAATTCTAAGTTCTGTAACATGCGTAGGATGCCACATCCTCTGCTTAAGGAGGAAAAAAAAAAGAAAAAAAAAAAAGTGATGTGCTAGACTAAATAGAAAAATTCTGTAAACAGAATATTGAAAAAAGAGTTCAAGTTTCATGTTGTTGGAAGTGTCTTTTCCTGTAGGACACTCCTACATACTGTAAGAGCATTCGAGACAGTACCGCAGACATCAGCTATTCGTTGCTACCAGAGTGCAAAATTATTAATGTGCATACAGTGGTTGTGTCGTCAGGCACAAGAAATTATTCTTTGACAAAACAAGATTTGTTAAGTTGTAGTAACTTTCTCAACTTTATACACAGTGAGCAGGCTCATCAGCTGGGATAATTACAGTGCATAAAGTTACATAGCTTTGGAGGATACTACCTAACATGGTTCAGAAAGGGAAAATGCTTTGCAAGAAACACAAAAAGTAACCTGCAACTGCTTTTTCACTCAATACTAGCTACAAAGCATGAGGTTTTGTGAATGCAATGTCATCTGTCCAAAGTGGATTCACAGTTTGAACTTCCTGTTAGTCCATATACCTATCAGATTTTTATATAGTTTGATGTCAAAATGACTTAAAAGTCTGCTGAAAAATACAAGCCAAATACAAGCAGGATATCCTACTATTTCAGTTGTTACCACATCACACCTAACATTCAAAGTAAGAGTTATCAGTGAATACAAAGAAATCAGCTATGTACATTCAAGCATTTTCTTTTGAATTAATACAATACTGGAAAACACAAATCAAGGAAAAATTCCTGAAAGTCCTATTCTGTTACAGCCTTTTCAACAACAACATATATTGTTAACTGTACAGGATTCATTCAAACAAAACAGATTACAGTGTTACACTTCAGCTGAACACGTGTCCAACATGTCTTAAAGCTCTCTGATTAACATTCACCTTTTCTTCCGAAGCATGATCTTTTCCGGGTGCCTGGTAAGGAGCCACGAGCTTCCAGGTAACAATGACAACACTGCTGGGATCAAAAGTAGACTCAGGAAAACCTCTTTTGATATAGTCTGATGCAAGCTGCAAGACATCTGAGGATGAATCTTCTCTGTAATACACATTTCCACGTCCATCTGTTGTGTCCAGGTCAGCCATAAAAGGAGCGATAGCCCCAAAACTGACTGGGAATTGACCAAGATACTTTTCTTCACTTGAAGGTTTATTCACTGCAATAATCCCGTTAGTGGTAACCTAGTAAAAAGGTGGAAATTATAAGACAGATACTGTTCATATGGCTGACTCCCACACCTTTGTGCTCTAGATCACAATATTTTCAATGCATTTCCAAAAGAAACGAAGTCAAAAGACAGCCTTGTGTTTGCAAAGTAACTGAATTTTTTTAAGTTTTTGTTTTGTATCCCATGTCCAGAGTCCTGGGATTTCAGTTCCCCAAAACCAGAGGTGTACTTTACAGACAGACAAACCTTTTTTCACTAGATAAAGATTTTAGCTATTTGAATTTCAGAAACTTATTGCCTCTTCTAACAAAGATATACACAACCTCCACATTTCACAAGTTTCCAGGTCTTTCTTGGACCAAGACCCAGTGCAAGCCCTCTGTGAGTCTGTCAAGAATTGCACACAGACCTTCTCAGACGAAAAGCTCTTCTTGGCTTTTAGCTGTTCCTCTCCTGAAGGGCAGTTTTACAACAGCATGACTGGAGATAAGCATGAAGCAAGCATTTGCAACAGTTACTTTTCCAATTAACCAGTGAGCTAGATTCTTAGCTGGCGTAAAGCAGAGTTGACTACAGAGAAGCTTTATCGAAGTCATAGCATACCCCTTTGGAATCTGGACTTGTAGTGCGAAGGCAGAGGAGTATGCTTCATGTGGACAGTTTAGAAAGTTGTCCATTCCCAAAAAAGTCTGATGTCAATTAAAAAAAAAAAGAAGGGGAAAGCAGAAATTGAACAGCTCTGTCTTGTGCCTTACACACACATAAGTCATGACACAACAGGCTATGTCAGTCCCATGAAAACCTGGTTATGGATGCAGGACACAAGTGGGTCAGTTGAGTTTTCCTTGCTACTAGAGCACTGCCTCAGAAGCTGACAGAACTTCTGAGCAAAGAACTAACCTACACATAGATGCCCACTCAAAAAACTGCTCCATGCTTAAATATTGTAATAGCTTGGGTGAAGGTCTTCTGGCAAGATGTACAGATTTCCCTTTGCTTGGCCAGAACTGCTCTAATTTTCACTTCACTGCAACCATCCTCCTAGGAATTCTTCTGCTACTGTGCAAGGTTGACTGCAACAAGCCGTTGCTCGCTCTTCAGACAAGATGTGAGCACAGCTCCTGTACCAGAGGCTAGGAGACAGAATTTCTACAGCAGATACAGGCCACCCTGTAAATTCCCTTACAGCCGAGTGCTCTGACAGTCCTATGGAAAACTGGCTCTATTACTTGAAGAAAAAAAAAAAAGGCATGAACTTATATAAGTGAAACTCTTGGTTTGAAAATGCATACATACTGGCTCAGCAAGATTTAACTGGTCAGTGAGATGATGACCCGCAGCCAACCACCTCTGACTAAAAATAAAATACATACACACATACAGGTAGATGGGCAGGGCCTGTCCAAGTGTGGCATCCAAACTCTCTTGGCAAATCGGAGCTGACCCACACACGCAGAAGCAGCAAGTGAGACTACAGGTGTCAGGCCTCGCAGCAGTGCATAAACCGCTCATACACAGCTCTCTGTCCCAGGCCCTTCTTGCCATTCCATGGCAATGAATCAAACACATACAAACATATTTCCAAGCACTGGACTACCTGATACCAGGACTACCTGCAGGCAGCCAGGCACTCGCTGCTGCCACACAGGCGGATGACTCAGAAAGGGACAGAGGTCCCAGAACTGGCACCACAAGCTATAAAACTAAACCTGCAATCTCCCACAGATTTGTCTTGCTCACAGGGATTTTTGCGAGTCCAAGAACTAACAGCTGCTGGATATTTTCATATAGTCAAGATGTTCACAACATTAAGCAATCTTTATGAATGCTTGGAATAGCGTCAGAATGGGCACCATGGCTCAGACCGCAAGGCCTTCCAGCCCAGTCGCCTGTCCCCAGCCACACCTGGTAGCTTACAGATCCAGCAGAACAAGAGAAGGATGTGCACATACTCTTCCAACCAGCCTCCAACTACATTTACTTCAAGGGATTCCCTGTGGTTTCACTGTTTATTGAAACTCAGTGGACCTCCTTCACGTATTTGTTAAGTCTTCCCTTCACTACATCTAAACTTTATGCATCCACAAAATCCCTTAAAAAGGAAATCCACAGATCTGTGACTCATACCCTGAGGTCTCTCCTACTTTTGTTTGTTTTCAGTCTGGCTCCCAGTTTCTTTTGAACCCTAGCATTTGTATTGGGACATACAGTCAAATCCTGCCCTGTTTCTCCCCCTGCGTAATTTCTCCTCCAGAATGAAGAGCCCCGGTCTATTGATGCAGTCCCTGTGTAAGAGCCATTCCCTGTCTCTGATCATTCTCACAGTCTCCAAATTTTTCATCCCCTTTTCTACCATACACATTTGGAAACAAGGAGGCCAGTACTACATATATTCTTCAAGACACAGAGAAATTGTGGGCTGACAGGGATGTTGGCTACACATGTCTTGGAAACATCCTTTAAAACCTGGACCCCTTCTACTGCTGCTACATACAGCAAATCAGAAAAAGTGTAGTACGGGAACTTGTGCTACAAAGCACATTCATATACATATACGGCACACACCTATACCCTGAACTGTCCTTTGGCTACCCAGAGGGTCAGAGCACGCCTGCTGCCACAGGCTAGCGGTTAATCAGCTTGGTGTATAACGGTTAGCACAAACCATTAGCTAAACTCGGCAAATAGTTCACACGACATCGCAGAATTTACTTTAAAAATGCCTTGACATATACTGACTATACTGTCTGCAGATGTATAATTTCATTAGCTGCTACAGTGGAAAGTACTAAAAAAGTTAAGATCATGTACAAAATGGGAAGTTGGCTTTATGCATGAACTGTATTCTAAGGTGTATAAGCATATATAATCTGCACAAGCATGATGGGAATGTAGTTCATGTTAGACAGAGGGAGGAGAAGCTGAATATTGTGACCTTTTGCCCTCTAATCATTTGTGACTTAACAGCGGCCACAGATCCTAATATGAACTGTGAATTTTCGGAATACGGAACTAAAAAGACAGCTTGGGTTACTGCAGTCTAGGCTCTGCACTTGCAGGTAGGCACGAAACAGACCTTGTCCAGAAACGTTCCCAGAACTACTGTAAGAAGTATACACTAGAAAATGCCTCGTATGCCTGCAAAGCAAAGATAAAACTTACCCTAAAAATTAAAAGCCACCAATTATAGTATACCACTGGAAGACAGTAGGGAAGATGGTGGGCATTGCAGCCAGCTTGCTAAGACATTATAGCAAGGAGACACACTCCACCTTTAAAGTAATAAATTTAGCGTAAATGAAAAGTTTTTTTCCTTTCCTTCTCTTTGCTTACACATTCTGTACTCAAGCATCTCTACTCCCACTCTAAATCCTCTTGTGAGAGATGACCGGTGCTTGAAGTATTTTAAACAAATTCCTTGCTCTTCTTCAGATTTGGTGTGTGCAGACATTGCAGCTGCATGGTCCCCCATTTATGGCAGAGATTAAAATAACAATATGAAAAAATACAGTCAGGACTAGTCAATAGTGTAGAACAAAGCCGAGACCGAAGAAGTGACCTAAGATTGGGCCTTCCTCTTCTCACCGATTAGGGGCATGCTTCTGATTATTAACTTCCTATCTTCCTAAAAACTTCAATGCAACAAGTTATTTTATTAAGGAGATGCAAAAATGCCAACCTCATTTTCATTTGTTTGTAGTTTATAAATGAGACTGTTCAGTTTTAAATGTCAAGGGAATGTTAGATTGCAAGTACTCTATCACCCAGAAAACATATGTAAGACATTAAATGAAGATAAATACACAAATTGCTCACTTTGAAAAGAGATTTTTAGTGTACAGAAAGAACATTCATCATTACTGAAAATGCTTTTTCCGATTTAACAATATATTTATATTGACAAAGATGGTGAAGAATATGATTTAACTTTATCCTGTTCCTTTTAAGGTCACACAGGTAGGTTAAAGTGTGAACCCCAAAATAAAGAGAAGTCATTTAAGGTAAGTACTGGGTTTCATTTAAGCATCATTCCTGCCAAAAGCAAACAGGGAAAAAAAAAAGTCTCAGGTGGGCGTTGTCTAAAGACCAGCTGTACTGTACATCTTTCCTTTTACGGTATAATACTATTTAACTTGACAGAAACTAACACAGATGTATTTTTAGCACGTTAAACTTCTGGATTACACACATAGTTAACATACATTCGTGGTTTGTAGCAGAACAAATCACACACGCTCTATTATCTATCCACCCTGAAAAACCAAGTGAGGAGAAGGAATTACAAAGTAATGAAGTACTTCTATTTAAAGAAAAAGTGTATCTGTGTATGTACAACAAAAATCGAAGTTTCAGACAAATTAGGTCTTTTTCCCTGTTCAGTTACTAGGCATTTTGAGGACTTAAATATTTCTGAGTAAGAGAGTTTAGAAAAAGTTAATATATTCAAATAATGAAGTGCCAGTTGAGTTAAAGGAGCAAAATTTTCTAACATAAACATGACCAAGTATTAATTTAGGAAGTTAATAAAAGTAACCACTAACAAATAGATGCAAGCTTGCCTTAAAGGCCTTGAACTCTTCCCTAAAAGGAAATAATCCCTAATCCTTTAGCTTTTCCACATTAGTGAGCCTGAGTGTAAACTGAAAAAGCCTCAATTAAAGTGTGCTATTAAAACCAATAGATCAGCATGGGTTAGTGATAGGACTCAGTGTGGTAAACCTCGCATGAGAAAACACCATACTGAAGATTACAGGATGTGAAAGTCTGTTTCCACTTATAGTGAATAAAAGTTCTGTCTTCCTCCTATGAAAAGAAAAAAAGTTTTGTGGCCGGGTATTTTATTACAAGTTGATACTAAACAATCGTTCCTCAGAACTCCTCGCCTTTTTATTCATGTGTAGACCTAACTCAAACAACTCAGCTTCTCAACTGTTCGGAAAAATAGAGAACCCATGTAAACTTTCAACTGATTGAAGGCAAAACTTGCAAAAATCAAGCACTCAAAATAAGAATATCACATTATCCTGATGGACCATACAGAAAGATGTATTTCATCACAACACCTCAAAATCTGATTCAGGAAATTCTATAAGTGTTATGATGTATTTCTACCAATACTACATGTTAATTGTATCAGCTTGATAATATTTACTATCAACTAGCAATACTTTGGTAAATTCTGCTTACTGGATAACATAGTAGAGCTTACTAAGTATTCACTGCCAATATACAATAATACTGCATATTGTGAAAGCTCGTTTAAGACTGCTCAATACCTTTCCTTAACAAGTGTACTTCTTTCCCTACTCCCATCCAGTTCGTACTGTGCTTTCCATTTTGCAATACTTGTGACAGATTAAACACAAGTTAAAAGCCTCTGCATGTTATGTAGACTGACACTGAAATACTATGCATTGCCAAACTTTGCCTATACTAAAACCGCCCACCCTCAGTACTGAGGAATCATACTGAAAGAGCCCTAAAAGTGATTCTGGAATAGCCTCTACGTGGGTATTCTTCCAGAGAAAAACTAGCTAGACCCATTCCTGTTTTATGGCACAGGCAAGTAACAAGATCCTTAAAATAAAGAAACCTGGTGTTGTTGACCAATCCACTGCTCTTTGAAAACTCTGTCCCCTTTCTGTCACTTATCTGACAAGTGACTTGCTATCTTTGCTTCTCAGTGAGTGGATCCACAGCCTGCTATCTTTCAAGAATACGTTTGTGCTTCAAAAAGTGTGTGTTTTACTTGGGTTGGCTAATCAGTGACCCAAGTTAGGGAATGGAAGACAAGACAATGGACTAAGGGTCAAACTGAAGTCTGAACTCCACTTTGTACTTGTGAATTACTTCATCTTTACTGCCAGCCTCCATTAACAACACCCGGTTTCCACACAGGCATAACCTGAATCCCTCAAAATTTTGGATTTCAGATGCAATTTCAAGATTTATCTAGGGAGGGGCAGTATGGACAATGCAAAAGAACATAGCTTAAGCGGCAGCACTAATACAATTCAGCGTAGTGCAAGCATGTTCAGTCTTCAGTGAATACCCATAAAACAGACTCCAGTACACGGGAACTACATCAAACTTTGCACGACCACAGTCACATGGACATCTGGTTTCCTAAGTGTCTCCATGTAGATCAGTCCCCAAAGCTGCATCTTAGAGCCACGGTGCTTAAAGCACATTGGTTTACCTGGTCAGGGAGGGGGGTTTCAACTTGATCAGATTAATGTACTAAAAGTGCTGGCCCTTCCCTACTAAGACCTTTCTAAATATGCTGGGTAGCATCTCCAACTGCCAGCCTAGACGAGGCTTCGGGGGAAAAGAGGCAATGATAAAACAGCCAGTACTCCCGTAACATTCTGAAGACACGCCACCTTTTTAAATGTTTTTTTTTTTCTGGCTACTCTCGAGCAGCTCAGCTCCAGACGACCTGTTTTCACTCCCACCTTCACGCACCAAACGCCCTTCGCCAGCTACAACCACGCACACGCAGCTCGGGGACGCAGATCCTGCGAGGCGGCACGCACGGCCCAGGCCTGCCCGCCATTGCTCTGGCCGGGTGTTCCCCCTACCCGAGGGACCCTCGGGCAACGCGACCCCTGAGCAGGCCCACGGCGTCGCGGGGCAGAGCAGCGCTCTCGGGTAGGAGGTGCGAGTCTTGGCCGGGCCAGGCTGCCGGCTGGGCAGTTTTGCGACCTTGGCGCGCTGAAGCACTCGAAGCGTCGACCATGAGGAGGATGTTCCGTAGCAGGAGCACAACTGGGGACGGTGCTGACGCTGCCCGTCGCATCGCCTCCACAGGCTGTCCGCGGCGCAAAGGGTCGGCAGCAGCCGCAGCGTGAGGGGGGAATGAAGGCGGGCTGACACCTGACCGAGCACAGCCGCACCCAAGAACTCAGCTCCGCGGGCCGACCTCAGACGAACACCCCACCCCGCACCCCCGGCCCCCCCACTCACGTAGAGGGAGCGGACGGCGGCCCCGTAGAAGCGCAGCGCCGCGCTCAGCTCCAGCGCCGCCGACCGCG